>JGI12704J13340_1000216_pt1 | contig 10866 bp, 12 predicted proteins | sample BlaSpr_A8_Ref_O2_FD_13340 | JGI IMG/M metagenome (IMG submission 13340) | reverse complement strand
CTTTTCGGCATTCCTGTAAAAATGCTGCCGCAAATTCGCTCGAGTAGCGAGCGTTACGGAGTCGCGCAGCTCCCGGCCATCAAAGACGTGCCCATCGCCGGTGTGCTCGGCGATCAACAAGCAGCTCTGTTCGGCCAAACCTGCTTTGCCAAAGGCGAAGCAAAAAATACTTATGGCACTGGCTGCTTCCTTTTGATGAACACCGGCGACGCGCCAATTCAATCCAAGCATGGTCTTGTCACTACCATTGGGTACAAGCTCGGCGACAAGCCCGCGCAGTATGCGCTCGAAGGAAGCATCGCCGTCACCGGCGCCTTGGTGCAGTGGCTCCGCGACAATCTCGGCCTCATTCAGAAAAGTTCGGAGATCGAAGCCCTAGCTCGTACGGTGGAAGACAACGGCGGCGTTTATTTTGTTCCGGCTTTTTCTGGATTGTACGCGCCTTACTGGCAGGCCAACGCGCGGGGTGTCATCACCGGATTGACGCGCTACGCCAACAAAGGTCACATCGCGCGAGCCGTCCTCGAAGCCACCGCGTTTCAAACCCGTGAAGTGGTTGAAGCCATGCAGTTGGATTCAGGAATTGCCCTGACCGTGCTGCGCACCGATGGTGGCATGGTTGAAAATGACCTGTTGATGCAATTCCAGTCCGACGTTTTGAATCGGCCCGTGGTTCGACCCGTGGTTCGAGAGACCACCGCACTCGGGGCCGCGTACGCCGCGGGCTTGGCCGTTGGTTTCTTTCAAGACACCGACGAACTGCGGACGCATTGGGATGTGGATCACACCTGGAACCCGCAGATGGATGATGACGCCCGGGAAAAAAGCTTCCGCCTCTGGAAAAAAGCAGTCACACGTTCCTTCGACTGGGTCGATGACCAACCGNGATCCTGATTTATCGTGTTCGCACCGGGCGATTTGGGCGCATCGAGATCAAGGAGCATGCAATTGAAATCCCCGTTCTTCGGCGAGTTCATGGGCACCATGATGATGATCCTGCTGGGCGATGGCGTAGTTGCCGGAGTATTGCTGAAGCGGTCGAAGGCGGAAAACTCGGGATGGATCGTTATTACGGGGGGCTGGTGCTTCGCCGTGATGGCTGGCATCTACACCGCGATCGCCTGCGGCAGCAGCGATGCGCACTTGAATCCGGCGATTACCCTTGGTGCCGCGGTGGTGTCCGGCGACTACTCTAAATTGATATCGTACATGCCGGCACAAATGCTCGGCGCTTTTGTGGGCGCAATTCTGGTATGGCTGCAATTCTTGCCGCACTGGAAAGAAACGCCTGACGTCGATTTGAAACGCGCTTGTTTCTGTACCGCTCCGGCAATTCGCAGCACCGGCGCCAACCTGCTCAGCGAAATCATCGCCACTTTCGTTCTGGTTTTTGTGGTCGCCGCGATTTTCTCGAAGGCGGTAGGATGGGCGACAGGCCTCACGAGTGGACTCGCTGCCTACCTGGTCGCAAGCTTGGTCTGGGGAATTGGCCTTTCGCTCGGCGGAACCACCGGCTACGCGATCAATCCGGCTCGTGACCTGGGCCCACGCATCGTGCACGCTTTGCTCCCCATCGCCGGCAAAGGCGACTCCGACTGGCGGTATGCGCCGATCCCGATCCTCGGCCCGCTCATCGGCGCGACGCTCGCAGGTCTATTGATCCGTTTCCTCAGGTTCTAACTCGATTTGTTGATTCGGCTACAAGATGCACTATGGATCGGTTTAATACTGAGCCTCAGGACGAGTTGCTTCAAAATTGAAAAGAACAAGAACAGTAAAAAAGTTGCCTGCGGATCCCACGGAATACACGCCGCATTACACCTATCGGAATCGTGTCCTTACATGTGACGGTGTTCCGGTTTCGCGGATCACCGAGAAGTACGGAACTCCGACTTATGTATACGGCACAGCAAGCATGGTGGATGCCTACCGGCGATTCGATCGAGCGTTCGGAAATATTTCGCACACGATTTGCTACGCGGTCAAAGCCAACTCGAATCTGTCGATTCTGCGATTGCTCGCCGACATGGGAAGTGGCTTCGATATTGTTTCCGCAGGCGAGCTGCATCGTTTGCGTAGCATCGGCGTGGCCCGCAAGCGCGCGGTGTTCTCAGGCGTGGGGAAGACTCGCGAAGAAATCCGCGGGGCGCTGCGTGCGGAAATTTTGCTACTCAATGTCGAATCCGAGGCGGAGCTGGATGTGCTAGCGGCGGAAGCTGCGAGGTTTCGCCGCCGGGCTTCCGCCGCGTTGCGCGTAAATCCCGATGTCGACGCCGGTGGCCACGCTCATATTTCCACTGGTCACCATCGGCATAAATTCGGAATCGACTGGGAAGACGCCCGGCGGCTGTATCTCGATCGGTCGCGTTCGCGCTGAATCGCCTGGCAGGGCGTCAGCATGCACCTCGGCTCGCAAATCCGGCTTCTTGCAGATTGCCCTCAAGCTGATCTTCTGACGGCGCGCCGCGTCGCGACGAATCCGAGTGACTTGTACAAGTCTCCTCTAGGATATACAATCACAATGTATATCAAGGAGGCCTATGCAGGTATCTAGGTGGGGCAACAGTCTTGCGGTGCGCTTGCCCACGGCAGTTGTTGACGCGCTCGATCTCAAAGAGGGCGACCAGATCGAGATTCGAATCGCGCGTGAGCGAGAGTTCGAAGTAAGCCGCGATCAAAGCAGACCTCGTGCGCTCGCGCGCCTACGTAAACTCCGGCGTCCTCTGCCTGCCGGATTTGTATTTGACCGCGAAGAGGCCAATGCCCGCTAAGGTCTTCTTCGACACGAACGTGCTGATTTATGCTGTGGCGGAAAACGATCCACGCAGTGCGCAAGCGGAGGAACTGCTCGCCTCGGGAGGCGTACTCAGCGTGCAGGTCTTGAATGAATTTGCCTCTGTCGCCCGGCGAAAAATTCTGATGCCCTTGAAGGATGTAATGGAGGCGCTGGATGCCTTTCGCATTCTCTGTCCCTCGCCGCTTCCCATCACCATCGAAATGCACGAAGCGGCGCTCAGAATTGCGGAGAAGCACGGCTACAACATCTATGACGCGGTGGTCGTTGCCGCTGCGTTAGAAGCTGGATGCGCAACTCTCTATTCCGAAGACTTTCACGATGGCCAGACGATTGATGGGCAGCTCACGAATCGAAATCCGTTCGCGAAGTCTTCTGGCTAGCGGTCTCTACAACCTCGAATCGAGGAACGCATATCCCTCGATCTTCGAGCCCCGCAAAGACCTCGCTCCAAGACTGGAAGCACTTCGGCAGGTGAACTTTCGTCTTTCTACCCGCCAAAATAGAAAAATTGCGATACCCTTTCTGTGGCCCGGATCGGTGCATTGAGACGCCTATTTGGGATTCGGTTTTTGCTTGACACGTCGTATAGGTCTGTACGATCATACAAATGGCAACCTATTCTACTGTTGAAGTCGCGGAGTTGGTGGATGTTAGCTGGGACACTCTCAACCGTTGGATACGAGAGAAGAAATTCACTGTCCCTCCGGTCAAGTCAGTAGGGAGGGTCAAGGTTCGTCTATGGACACCAGCCGAAGTGGATGAGGTCCGAAAGTACAAAGAGCAGCACTATCAGGGCAAGGGTGTCCGAAAAAAGCGAAGAAGTAAGCGGGACGCGCCGGTGTTAGAGCACCGAACGCGCCCCTGACCAAAGTCGCACCGGAGGTGCAACAATGGCTGCAAGAGAAGTTATCCACTTTCTATTCTCCGCGCAACTCACCTCGCGCTCATTTTTTCCGGCTCTACTCCCTCCTGAACCGGTCTCAGAATCTCCTCCGTAACTGACTCGCACTTGTGTCGGTCGGTCGGTCGAATTTCCGACCGCTTCGCTATCCGTGTGTCCAAATACTTCGATCAACTGTCGGACAGCGGCTCTACCGCCGCAAGCAACGAAGGAGATTCAAATGCAAAAAGCGCATCTTTACGAAGCAATTCGCTTGGTGAATCGAGGCGTTGACGAAGCCGTGCGCGGGCTCGAACGCCTCAAACGGGCCAAGAACTCGCAGCTCGATTCCGCGTGCTTCGATGAAGAACTTGTGGTCTTCGAAGACCATCGCGCACGGCTGAATTCCTATTTCTGCAGCGCGCTCCAGCGTTCGGAGCAGCAGGATTCCGTGCGCTTCGAAGCCCGACACCGCGAATACGAGAAGCACACCTTGGACGAAGTGCAGGTCTACCGCGACGTGCGCGCCGTAGAAGATTGCCGGCGCGTCGAGGGAAAACCACCCAAAGTGCGGTTTTTCACGCAAGAGGAGCAGTGCGAATGGGAACACCAGTACCCGAAGCCCGGTGATGCTTCGCGGGCAAAAGGGGAGGCCAAGCCATGAGCAAGAAAAGAGCGGCGACGAAACCAGCGAAGGCGCATCAGAGGGATTTGCCCAGACCTGGCAAACAGTATCCCGGGGTCCACGGCAGAATCGTGGATTGGGCCGAACACGTTTTCGAGGAAGGAATGATGTACGTGCGCGTGCGCTTTACGGACAAGACCGAACTGTGCTGGACCTTACAGACGGCACACGTACTCAGGGAATCCGACCTGAGTGACTGGAAAACGGGCGACTGCAAACAACTGACGGTCTACGCGGAGAATGAAATCGATTGGCCTGAGTGACACGGGAAACCGCCTAATCCGCTGCGCGAACCTGTGAGCGGGGCGTGTCGCTGACGTTTCGCTAGCGTTGTGTCTCGGCCAACGCCGACAACGCGTTCAAACCATCCTCATTCGCGTTTGCAAGCGATTGTGTGCGTGAGTTTGGCTTCTCCCGCCTGTGGCCCTTCTGCGATGGTCGTTCGCACCTTCTGTTTTGGCTCCGCAAAAAAATCTAAGCAATTCCGTCCGCGCAATTCCATGTTGTTCCATCATGTTCCTTGTTATTCGGCATATGACGGTACTAAGGTAAAAATATTTGAAGTACCCCCTTGCTTTTTCATTGTAGTTGTCCCATTAGTACCGCAGGGGAGTTCTCGCCGGTTTCTCCCGCGGACAGGGCATTCACTTATTTCTTCGGTGTTGCTCTGTTTTGCGTGCGCCCCGCAGTAAGGGACGGACGCGATTGTGGGGGATGCTATTCCTGGTGTCTTAGGGGACTAGCCATCGGCGAACAGACTATCCCCGCGGTCGTCCTCCGCTTTCCTCCTGCAGTTGAAGCGCGAACTCCCCTCTATATCGTAAAGGCCCATTCTCAATCCTTGCATGAAACAGGAGCGATTCTGTATGAACATCGAGCCTAGATATCTCAATGCCCTTCAAGCTCTCGGCTATACAGAGTCCGAAGCCCGTTTTCTCTACCTTGTAGCCACACACTCGGGTCACTTCACGGCTCGCCAGTTCCTGGCCTGTACCGGAGCGCATTGGGGCAAGCGGACCACCAACTTCTGGAGCAAGATCGAGCAGCTCAAGCACGCGCGGACCGAGCATTTTCCTAAGAGTGGCGTCTTCCATCACTTATTCTCGCGGCGGCTCTATCGCCGAATAAATCGGGAAAATCTACGCAACCACCGCGCCCACGAAATCCACTCCATCAAGCGGCGCGTGGCTTTGAACTCCTGGCACTACGATGGAAGAACGTCGATCTGACCCGTCGGACACTTCGCGTAGACGCGACGGTATACGACGGACACTTCGATACTCCAAAATCAGAACGCAGTAATCGTGTTATTCCCCTTGGCGATGAGACTGCAGCCGTTCTGCAAACTCTACGCCGAACGGAAGTCGAGACGGAAGATCTTGTCTTCGCCACACGACAGGGTCAACCACTCAGCAGGCATAATCTGCTGCGTCGTCAGTTGCGTCCCGTGTGTAACAAGCTTGGATTGCACGGAATCACCTGGCACTCACTCCGTCACTCGCATGCAACGATGCTGGACGCGGTAGGGGCGTCGCTGGGAACCGTGCAAGCTCTACTCGGACACTCCGCCGCCGAAATCACACGCGAGGTTTATGTCCACGCCATTCCCGACGATCAGAGGAGGGCAGTGAACGCGCTCGAATCGTTGGTTTTTGGTTTCAATAGGACTCAACCGGACTCAACTTTGAGTTCTTCCAAAAACGGCGACGCTGTAAGTAATTGAAGTCATGGGATTAGATTGGTCGGGGCGAAAGGATTTGAACCTTCGACCTCCTGGTCCCGAACCAGGCGCGCTAGCCAGGCTGCGCTACGCCCCGACCGAGTGATGCGTGGGAGAATCCAGTCTAAGCTACCTTGGATTGCGCCGCAACACGCAACACGCATAACAATTTTCTACCTTGCTACTGCTCTCGAGCCGCGCCGGCGGTTTTCTTGCGGTGATTATCGTGGGGCCTCCATGGAATCGTGCTCTGGGCTTTCCGGCAGGCGGACCAGTTTGGCTTCGGTGATGGAGGAGATCGCCAGGATTTTTTCTACGATTTTGGGATCGACTTTTCCATCGAGCCGGACCAACGCGACGGCTTCTGCGCCGTGGACTGGTTCTCGGCGGCCCAGGGCGAAAGTGGCGATATTGACGCCGAGATTTCCGAGCGTCGTGCCTACCTGGCCGATTACACCTGGCACGTCGCGATTGCGGGTGAGCAGCAGCGTGCCTTCGAGCGGAGTTTCGAGTTTGATGCCGTCGATCAGCAGAATGCGGGGCGTGCCATCTTGACCGACTGTGCCTTCAACGGTGAGGTCTTTTCCGGCGGCCTTGATCGAAACTTCAACGGTGTTGGGGAATCCGCGTTCCTGGCCGTCGACGCTTTTCGGGCGCGTGGTTTCTTCGACGGTCAAGCCACGGGCGGTGGCGGCTTGGGCGGCGTTCACCATATTTACTTTTTGCTCCAGCGCGAAATTCATCGCACCGACTAAGACCGCGCTGCGCACGACGTGCGAGCCGAGTTCGGCTGGCTCGCCCGCATAGCGAATTCGAATTTGGGTGAAGGTCGGTGACGGAGCGGCTTGCGCGACCAGCATGCCGAGGCGTTCGCCCAAATCGAGGTAAGGCCGCAGCCGCTTATATTGTTCGCCAGATAGCGCCGGCATATTGACGGCATTGCGAATCAAACCTTCGGCGAGATAGTCGCGTACCTGCTGCGCGATCAGCGTGCCGACCTGTTCCTGCGCTTCGGCGGTAGAGCCGGCGATATGCGGCGTGGCAATCACATTGGGCAAACCGATCAGCGGCGAATCTTTCGGGGGCTCTTTCGCGAAAGTATCCACGGCGGCGCCCGCGAGGTGGCCCGACTTTAGGGCTTCGGCCAGCGCGACTTCATCGATCAATTCGCCACGCGCGCAATTGACCAGCCGTGCTCCTTTTTTCATCTGGGCGATGGCGGCGGCGTTGATCATTTTCTCGGTGGCTGGGCTGAGCGCGGTATGCAAGGAAATTACATCGGCGCGCTTCAACACGTCTTCGAGCGGAAGGAGTTCGACTTCCACTTCGCGCGCGGCGGCCTGGGTTACATAAGGGTCGTAGGCGATCACGTCCATGCCGAAAACTCGGGCGCGCTTGGCCACCTCGATTCCGACGCGGCCGAGCCCGATCAGGCCGAGAGTTTTTCCGCGCAGTTCGACGCCAGAGGAAGATTTTTCCCAGCGGCCGGCTTGAATCGCGGTGTTCGAACTGGGCACCGAGCGGGCCAGGGCCAGCATTAGGGCGAAGGTATGTTCCGCCACGCTGACAGCATTTCCGCCGGGCGTGTTCATGACCAGCACGCCGCGATTGGTCGCGGCTTCCATGTCCACATTGTCGACGCCGACCCCGGCGCGGCCAATGACCCGAAGCTTGGGAGCCTTTTCGAGCAGCTCGCGATTCACCTTGGTGGCGCTGCGTACGACCAGCCCGTCGGCGTCGGCGATTTCCGCCGCCAAAGCTGTGGCCGCCGGCAAGACAATAATCCAGCCGGTTTCTTTTAGAAGGGCAATTCCGCGTTCGCTGATCTTGTCCGCAATAATAATTTTCATGGCAAACAGCCTAACGACTGAACCGAACAGAGTCAAATTGACGGCACGAATACATTGCATAGAATCCAGGAGCGCAATCCCGGCGCACCCGAAATCGGTGTGATATTCTTAGCTGCAAATTGGGGGACGGCGAATGAGTTATCTGGAACGGATTCAAACTGACCTGACCGCGGCGATGAAAGAGAAAAACGAGCTGCGCCTGAGCGTGCTGCGCATGATGAAAAGCGCATTGAAATTGAAAGAAGTGGAGAAAATGAAGCCGCTGGACGACCTGGAATCGCTGCAGATCCTGCAAACCCTGGTAAAAAAAGGAAAAGAATCGATCGAGCAGTTTACACAGGGAGGGCGGCCCGACCTGGCGGAGAAAGAGAAAAAAGAGATCGTGATTATCGAGCAGTACCTTCCGGCTGCGCCGAGCGACGAAGAAATGACGCGCGCGATTTCGGAGGCGGTAAGCGAATCGGGCGCGGATTCGCTGAAGCAAATGGGCGCGGTGGTGAAGGCCGCGCGCGCCAAACTCGAAGGTAAAGCGATCGATGGCAAAGTTTTGAGCGATAAAGTTCGTGAGACCCTGTCGCCAAAGTCCTGACGCTGCGCTAGCGTGCCACTTCCTGAAACTATTTCCGCAAAATATACCGAAGAGGTAGCCGGGCATCTGAGCATCCGTCCGGTGGTGCCGCAAACTTTTCGTGGCACGGAACTGGTGGATATGGTGGTCCAGGTTGTGGGGAAGAACCCGCGCCGCGTAGAACAGATTTTGCGAGCCGGGACGGTTACCTTTCGTTCGTATCGCTATTGGTGGGATGGGTTTGCGCCGGACTGCGCCGCGCTGCAGGAAATCCTCGATACTTATCCCGATGCTGACCCGTCGAGACCGTTCGCCATGGAGCGCTGCACGGCAGCGATTCTGGAATCGAGCGGCTCGCCGCCGCGGCATGCCCTGCGCATTACGCGCGAAGAGGCGACGAAGAAGCGCGGGCTTCGGGCACTGTTTGGATCCGGCAATTTCTGGGACGCCATGATGAAATTCGCCGCCGATACGGCAGCAGCGAAGAAACTGCGCTACCAAGAATATTCCTATGCTCTGCGCGCCGATTTGTACTCGCGGACGCTGGGCGCGGAAGAGGTGGTGCGGCTGGCCGGCGACGCCAACCGCTTCGCGCCGCGCGAGCTGCGCGTCGAATTGATCGGGCTGCCGTCGGTCTCGCAAATCGTTTTTGTCTGCCCACGCTGAAGCATTGGAAAAGGCGTGCTTCTTTTCCTTCTCTTGCCTTGAACGACGCGGCCCAAAGCGATTACGATGTTTGTCGCTAAAAACGAACACGATCATAGGAGACCCATGTCCACGAAAATCGTAAGCATTCACGGGCGCGAGATCATCGATTCGCGCGGCAACCCGACGGTGGAAGCCGATGTGCGGCTGGAAGGTGGAGCGATTGGGCGCGGGGCGGTGCCTTCGGGGGCGTCGACCGGGGAGCATGAGGCGATCGAATTGCGCGATGGTGACAAGGCGCGGTACCTGGGCAAAGGCACGCTGAAAGCGGTGGGGCATATCAACACGGAAATCGCGAAAGCGGTGGCCGGCATGGATGCGGCGGACCAAAATGCGGTCGACCAGAAAATGATCGACGCCGACGGCACGCCGAACAAGTCGAAGTTCGGAGCCAACGCGATTCTGGCGGTGTCGATGGCCGCGGCGCGCGCGGCGGCGATGGCCATGCGGCAGCCGCTGTACGTATACCTTTCGAAGTACGCGTCCGATGCTTCGGCGAATATCTTGCCGGTGCCGATGATGAACATCATCAATGGCGGGGCGCACGCAGACAATTCCGTGGATGCGCAGGAATTCATGGTGATGCCGGTGGGGGCGCCGAATTTTCACGAAGCGCTGCGCTGGGGCGTGGAGGTTTTTCATAACCTGAAGGCGGTGCTGAAAAAGAACGGGTACTCCACGGCGGTGGGGGACGAAGGCGGATTTGCGCCGGACCTGAAGTCGAATGAGGAGGCGGTGGAACGCGTGCTGGAGGCCATTACCGCGGCGGGGTACAAGCCCGGCGAACAGATCGCGATCGCGCTGGATCCGGCGGCGAGCGAGTTTTATGACCGCACCACGAAGAAATATATTTTCAAGAAATCGGATAAGTCGGCGCGCACCTCCGAGCAGATGGTGGAATTCTGGGCCAACTGGGTCCGGCAATATCCCATTATTTCGATCGAGGACGGCCTGGCCGAAGACGACTGGGATGGCTGGAAGCTGATCACGAAGGAACTTGGCGGCGGAAAAGCCGGGTCCAAGAAAATCCAGCTGGTGGGCGACGACGCGTTCGTGACCAACCCGAAGATTTTCGCGCGTGGAATTGCGGAAGGAATCGGCAATGCGATTCTGATCAAGCTGAACCAGATCGGAAGCGTGAGCGAAACGATTGAAGCGGTGGAGATGGCGCGCAAAGCGAAATACGCGTCGATCGTCTCGCACCGGTCGGGAGAAACAGAGGACACGTTTCTGGCGGATTTTGTGGTGGCGATGGGTTCGGGGCAGATCAAAACCGGCTCCGCATCGCGGACGGATCGGATCGCGAAGTACAACCAACTGCTGCGGATCGAGGAAGAATTAGGACCGAAGGCACGGTTCCTGGGGCGAAACGCCTTGAACCTGTAGAGACTGGAAAATCGAAAATTGAAATTTGGAGTTTGCACGGCGTTTCTGAGCGCGGTTTTCGTGTGAATTTCTGACCGCGATATAAGGTTTTATGTAGCGGTTGGAAATTGCTGGCGCGAGTGAACGGTTCGCAATTTGCGCGGCGGGAACGAGCTTACCCCCCAGCCAAAAGACTGTCGATCTGAAATCACGTTTGTCCTTTGTTTTCTGATGGATAAGTGTGTTTTCAGATCGCCCGAAGTGACGATCTGAAAAACGCGCGGGGAGATCGAGTG
>JGI12704J13340_1000215_pt1 | contig 10896 bp, 5 predicted proteins | sample BlaSpr_A8_Ref_O2_FD_13340 | JGI IMG/M metagenome (IMG submission 13340) | reverse complement strand
CCTTCAAAACTATCGGGATTAATGCGGCTGGCGAAGGGGGTGTGACCTACCCTTTTCCTGTCCAGCACCTGCAGGTCACGGTCCCTGCCGGCAGCCCGGGTCAGGCAGATGTCTTGGTGACCTCGCCGACTGGAGCAGTCACCGGGGCAGGTGCAGTCCGTTATTTGAAAAGCGTCACGGTGGCGCATTCGAATGATAGCCTGTCGGCTCTCGCTTACGACGCGACGCGCCAACGGGTCTATCTCAGTGCCGGAAGTCACGTTGACGTTTTCGACCTGTCCGCAAACGCTTTCGTGGCCCCGATCTCGCTCCCCACGTTGCACGGATCGAGTCTGGCTGCGGGCCTGACGGTCACACCGGACGGTACCAGACTGCTGGTTTCAGACCCCGCCGACAGTTCCATCGCCGTGATTAACCCGGATAGCCCGTCAAGCGCCGTGGCCGTCAGCATTCCGTTCGCGCCGCCTCCCGCGGGTGCGCAGTGCACGCAAAACCCCGGAGAGATTGTGGCGATCAATACAGGCTTCGCGTATGCAAGTATCTTCGAGAGTGGCGTTGACAGCTGCGGGAGCATCGGCGTGGTTGAGCTGAATATTGCCGCCTTGACAGCTCGGGTGATCACTAACACCAGTGACCCGACCAATCCATTGGGCTACCTGGGCTCCGAGATATTACTAACCGCTTCCAGAAGTGGAGGCACGATGGCGGTGACGGACTCGAATAGCATTTACCTCTTGAATGCCGCTACCGGAGCGTGGCAATCCCGGCAGCTCGACCAAAACAGTAATCTCTACGACATAGCGGTCTCATCCGACGGGAGCCAAACCGCTCTCAGAACGATCAGCTACGGATTAGATATTGGCTTTCCGCTCGGGGACGCGTACCGGGATCGGTATATCGCGGTTGATCCTGATGTGAACGTTACGGCTAGTATGATAAGCCCGGAATTACCTCAAGGTTTTTCGGGCAGCCGTTCTCCGGGAATGCAACTCCACGACTCCGGCAGTTTGATTTATGCGGTGCAGAATCAAGAAGTCGACCTCTATGACGTGCACAACGGGCAGGAGCGAGAACGCATTTTGCTGCCGGAGCAACGGTTGCCGGAGACGGGAACGGAAATCCTGCTGCAAACGGGTATTGACCAGACAGGTTCGCAAATATTTTTACTATCGCAATCGGGACTCACGGTTGTCACGCTCGATTCCGTGCCGCTCTCGGTTGCCAGCGTGACGCCTGCATCTGGCAGTTCGTCCGGTGCGGTTCAAGCCACTCTGCACGGCAGCGGTTTTGTATCGAACACCATCGTGACTTTCGGCGGCTCGCCTGCCGCAGCAACTTTCGTGGACTCCAACACTATCGAGATCACGACCCCGGCCACAGGGAGGGGCGCTGTGCAGGTTACTTTGCAAAATCCGGACGGGCAATCGTACTCCGTGGACGATGTTTACCAGGCGAACTAGAACTGGGAGCCCCGGTCACGTAACTGGACAAATTCCGTACCGTTGCCTCTCCAATTGCGGCGTTAATCTTGGACTTAGGCCATTCGACTATCGTGTCGGCGTTCGCGTCAGCTCGCAGCACGCCCTTACAATCCTTACAGCCACGACCAAAATCTAGAATTCCGGCAAATATAAATCGCAACGGGGATTCCCGCAATTGTTAGGCAATGCCTGATTAGCAGCTTGTTGAATAATTCGGTTTTTCTAGCTTTTCGTTCTGAAATTTTGAGTTATCGCTGATTTGCGGGGGAGTGCTCTTGGTTTTTCGATCTACTCAGCCGATCCGAATCGAAACTTCCTTCATGCTCTGGCCATCAGGTTTCGCAATCGGCACAGGTTGTAGGCGGCTCCGGTGAAAGTAAACAGCCATCCTACCTTCTCGCTTCCTCGCAACTTCACTTTTCTTAGCATCCCCACCATCTTCATCCACCCGAACGACTGCTCCACTCGTTTTCTCTTTCGCTGACTTACTTCATATCCCGCATGCCGCGTGGTCCGCTCGTCTATCGCGCTCCGGCGATTGCTCGTGTTCTGCGCCACGTGCGGTGTGATGTTCATCCCGCGGAGTTTGCTTACGAATTCTCGCGTGTCGTAGGCCTGGTCCCCTCCCATGGTCACTCGCTTTCCCGGCGGCAGGGCTTCGGCCATGAGCAGCGCCGCATCCCGCTCCGCTCTGCCGTTCGCCTCTGTCAGAAACGTCTGCAGCAACAGTCCGTTGCGGTTTTCCATCAATACATGCCCCATATAACTCAGCTTCGCCTGGCTCCCTCGCGACTTCGTCCACAATCGGGCATCGGGATCGGTGCTGGATTCATGGGTCTGGTTCTTGCGCTTTTCCCCTTTGAAGTCGACGTCTCCTCCCGGTCCGGGGGGCTGGCCCGTTCCGTCCTTGGGCCGGAAACTCTTGTGACTGGCCCAGGCCTCAATCAGCGTCCCATCCACCGTGAAGTGTTCATCGGACATAAACGGCCTAGCTCGTTCCAGCACCCGCTGGAAAAACGACTCGGCAATCTCTTCCTTCAGCAAGCGCTCTCGATTCTTGCTGTACACCGCGTGATTCCACACCGCCTCGTCCCTCTCCATTCCTACAAACCAGCGGAACAGTAGGTTGTACTGCAGTTGCTCGATCAGCATGCGTTCACTGCGTACCGAATAGAAGATCTGCAACAGCAGGGACCGCAACAGCCGTTCGGGCGCTATCGATGGCCGCCCCACGTCCAAGTACCACCTCGCAAACCGCGGAGACATCTCCTGCAGAATCTCATCCACCCTCTTGCGGATCGGTCGCAACGGATGATCTGCCGGGACTCGCTTCTCTGGAGAAACGTAGCTGAACATTCCTTCTTGCTGGTTATCGTCGCCCCGCATTCGCTCGCCTCCTTGACCTTCTTTACTTCAGACGAGTTTTTTAGACTAAAGTCGCAGAAGAAGTGGGTTTTTCAACAAGCTGTTAATGACTGGCTGGAAGACAAGCGGCGTTTCGGTGGGTGCGATCCTCACTTCGCTGCTTACACTGGGTTGCTGTCTACCATTGCCGTTTTTAGGCGCAGCAGGTTTCGCCGGGGCTTCCGTCTTCTTGGTTGGCGCACGGCCTTGGCTCTTGGGGCTTTCAATCATCTTGCTTGGAGCAGGTTTTTATCAGGTCTGCCGTGGAATGCGCTGCCGTACGCGTCAAAGCAAGACCGCAATCGCACTGCTGAGTCTCGCCACTCTTGTTGTGGTTCTTCTTCTTCTGTTTCCTCAAGTCGTAGCCAGCGTGCTTGCAGACCTTTCGGGTAAACAATGAAGAAGTGCCTGAGCATACTTGCGGTTTTGGTTTTGGTGGGATTGTCGGCTCTGGGTTGGCACTTCTACAGCGGGAGAGCAGTTCCGGCAGGCCAGCCGCCACTTGTCTCCATCACATCAACGAACTTTGACCAACTGCGTGCAGCGTTCAATTCGGCATCCGGCGAAGTGCGTATCGTTCTACTGCTTTCTCCAACGTGACCAACCTGTCTGCGGGGGTCGTCCGCGGTTGAAGACGTTCTGGCGCAAAATACAAATCCGCACATCCGTGTTTTTGCGGTGTGGGAACCGATTCTGCCAACTGACTATTCCAGTCCCGGCACGACTGTCTTGGCGCGGCTGTCTGACCCGAGGGTTGAGCAGTTCTGGGATGAAAACCACCTGTTCGCGGAAAAACTGGGACACAAGTTTGAGTCGGACTTAAGTCAACCTCAGCCGAAATGCTGCACCCGCAGAGGAATTCAGTGGGATGAAATCGCCGTCTACCCTCCAGACGCACACTGGGATGAACAACTTCCGCGCGCCGTCTTCTTGAATGGCCCAGTAGGGCGTTCGCTTGATTTCTCGAAAGTAATCACGGACCTACTTTCCAAGTGAGCCTCCACCTACCGCGCCAAGGCCCAGGGGTGTTCGTTTTCGAAGTCAGAAAGAAAATTCGAGCTATGACAAGCAACTGGAAGGTTGCTGTAGCTCGCCAGCGGCGATGTGCTACTGGTTCGTAGTCTCGTTGATTACGTGGGGAGTGCTGAGCCTCATAGGAATCTTCTATTGGCGTCTTCTCCATGCCTCGTCAGCAGCGGCGTGCTTTTTCGCCATGGCTTTCGGCTGCTTCGCCGACTGGACCAGAAATCGCTCCTTTCACTGCCCGATCACGGGGCCAGCGCGCTAACCCGCGCGGCGTGCTGCCGAATTGGCAAGCGTCCTCGCGCCGCACCTGTATCAGATCGGTGAAACTCGACAGTCTCGAGAACAGACAGCGTACAATTGGGTCTGCTTGGTCGTCAGACGGAAGCTCTCTTCAAAGCAGGCTGGGATCATGCCCGATATAGTTGATTGGCAGCAACCGCCGCGGCGCCATCGCCGGCTGTTTTTCCTCGTTCTGGCCATCCTTGCGATCGTCATTTTCAGCAGCCGGACGGCGTTATCGTATTACGTCGACGCCCTCTGGTTCGGTTCGCTCGGTTACCGGGACGTATTCCGGAAGACAGTCACCCTTCAATGGGCAGTCTTTGCGGCATTTTTTGGTGTCACATCTCTTTTTCTGTACGGATGGTTCCTCGCACTGAGGAGGGCTTACCAATCCGATTTGCCGGAAGATTACAGGATTCTCATCGGCGGCCAGCCGTTCAACCTACCCGTTGCGCGCATCCTGCACCTCCTGAGTCTCGTGGTCTCCCTCCTCATCGCTGTCGTGACTGGGGCCAGCATGATGACTGAATGGCCTACCTTCGCGCTTTATTGGTACGCAACACGCGCGACCGATGGCCCTGTGGATCCGATCTTCGGCAAGGAGATCAGCTTCTATCTGTTCGCTCTGCCCTCATGGCAGCTCATCACGGGCTGGCTGCTATCGCTAGCTGTAATTGCCTGTGTCATCGCGGTTTTCTTCATTTTCGTTACTGGCAGCACACGAATGCTTTCGGGGCGAAGAGGCATGTATACCTCCCGGCCGTGGCGCGGGTTCGCCATTGCGTTTGGGTTCCTTTTGCTGATCCTCGCGATGCGGGCGTATATCGCTCGATTCGAGCGACTGTTCGACGAGCATACGATCTTTGGCGGTGTCACCTACACCGATGCGCACGTCATGCTTCCTGGGATGCTCGCAGTCTGTGCCGCGCTTCTTCTCGGTGCTGCGATTGCATCCATCAACGTCGTGGCGGCGCCGCGCGCGCGCTGGTTGGTGGCAGCAGTCGCTCCAGCCGCGGTCTGTTATCTCGCGCTTCAGAGCGTTGGCTGGTACGTCAGCAGCTTTATCGTGAAGCCCAACGAACTGGTTCGCGAGCGACCCTACATTGCCTACAATATTGACTTGACGCGGCAGGCCTATGGACTAGACCGCCTTGCGCAGCGCGAATTTCCCGCTGAGACGACCGTCGAGGCGGCCGATCCGGCAAACAATCAGGCTACGCTGCAGAACATCAGGCTGTGGGACTGGCGCGCACTGCAGGACACACTGCGTCAGATTCAGGAAATTCGAACCTACTACGACTTTCCCGATATCGATATCGATCGCTATGAAATCAACGGCACAACGCGTCAGGTGATGCTTGCCGCACGCGAGCTCAACGTCGATAAGCTCCCGGAGAGCAGTCGCAATTGGATCAACGAGAAACTTATTTATACGCACGGCTACGGTATCACCATGAACCCTGTGAATGGGTTCACTCCGGAAGGGCTGCCGACACTTATCTTGAGTAACATGCCCGTTCAGAGCACGGTGCCGAGCATCGTTGTAAAGCGCCCGGAGATCTATTTCGGCGAGCTCACCAATACCGACGTGTACGTGAAGACGCGGCAACAGGAATTCAACTACCCGCAGGGCCAGACCAACAGCCTGACATCCTACGAGGGCAACGGCGGCATCCTCCTCGGAGGTTTCCTTCGCCGACTCCTCATCGCGTCTGACCGAGGTGACCTGACGAAGCTCCCGTTTAGCGACGATATCAATCGGGACAGCCGGCTGCTGATGCGCCGCAACGTGCGCGATCGTGTGGCAGCGCTCGCGCCATTCCTCACGTACGAGTCGGATCCGTACATCGTCGTCGGCGACGATGGTCGGCTGTCGTGGATCATGGACGCGTTTACGACCTCCGACAGCTATCCTTACTCCCGCCACTATGCACTCGGCGACACGCTCGTTAACTACATGCGGAATAGCATTAAGGTGGTCATCGACGCCTACGATGGCACCACAACGTTCTATGTTTTTGACCAAGAGGATCCAATCATCAAGGCGTATCGGCAGGTCTTTCCTACTCTGTTCCGGGACGCAGCCACTATGCCGCCAGCGCTGCGCAAACATGTTCGCTATCCCGAATTGTTGCTTAAGCTGCAGGCGGCTGTGTACGGCCTCTATCACATGACCGATCCGCAAGTTTTCTACAACCGCGAGGACCTGTGGACGGTCGCTTCGGAGGTCGGCATGGACGAGTCTGGTCAGCAGAGGACCCAGCCGATGGAGCCGAACTTCGTGCTGATGAAACTGCCGGGCGAAACTGCCGTCGAGTTTGTGGAGATTCTACCGTTCACGCCGGCGAACCGGAACAATCTGATTGGCTGGATAGCTGGACGCAGCGACGGCGAAAAATACGGTACATCGGTGGTCTACGATTTCCCGAAAACGAAACTCGTCGACGGCCCCCTGCAAATCGAAGCGCGAATTGATCAGAACGCACAGCTATCGGGGCAATTGACTTTGTGGAATCAGCAAGGTTCCCACGTGCGTCGAGGCACGCTGTTGGTTATTCCGTGCGGGCACGCGCTGTTGTATGCTGAACCAATTTACCTCCAGGCTGAACGCAGTCCGATGCCGGAATTGCGTCTGGTGGTGCTTGCGCTGCAAGACCGGCTCGCTTATGGACCGACATTCGACTCGGCGATGAGGGCCCTCTTTGGGGGAGAGGTCTCGTCGCTAAGCGGCGCAACTGCTCCCGCGGAACCGGAACGAAGCGCAGCAGCACCAGCTGCCACGACCAAGCCTGGGGGAGACGTGAACGCGCTCATCACGGGAGCGGCCAAAGATCTCGCCGACTACCAGCGACTAACTGCAGAAGGCAAGCTCGGTGAGGCGGGGCAGAAGCTTGAAGAGTTGAAGCGCAAGCTCGAGGAGCTGAACGCGCGCCAAAAGTGATTGTTTTCTCTAGCGTCTTTTCTACTGCCGGTCTACCCGCCGCTACGGGCGAAGTTGGTCGCGAGAAATGTCTCAAAACTCCGGTCATTTCCAAATAAGGGGCAAGCCGGAATTTATCCATTCGTGCGTCGGATTCGTACCGACAAACGCTGGTGCTTTACCGGATGCGCGTTCTCGGTGAGGCGTGAACGGAGGCGGGGAGTTCTGCGCGCGTCCGGTAAAGCCGTTTGGAGGTGGCCGCCCGTGGTTGCGGTGGACGCGGGCCCTATGCAAATTCAATGGTGCGAAGGAGCGGTATCAAGATGTGCCGGGACTGTTCTGCAAGGCAGGACACATGACACCCTGGGCACGGAAATTGGCTACGGCGAAAAAGTATCGCGAAGACGGTGGTCGAAGAAGCTGGAAGAAGAGATCGGTTTGACGGCGAGGCACAGAGATGCGGAGCGCCCGGAAGGACGCAGAGTTTTCGAGTTGAAGAGAGTGGTCTCATGCCGCAACGCTGATCCGTGGTGGAGAACGAAGGTGGATTTCGGCAGCGGTGAGCCTTTCGATGACCTTCATCGGTCCACCGCATTTAGGGCAGCGCCAAGAATCGGGAAAGTCTTCGGTGGAAGAGGCCTGTGGTTGGGCTTGCGGCTGTTGTGCCGGACCCAGCAACTGAAAGCAAAGAGGCAGGAGCGTAGCGCGTTTGCGGTTGGCCAAAAAGCCGAAGTTACGGATGCGCACGAAGCCTTTGGGAAGCACGTGGAGTAAGAAGCGACACAGGAACTCATCGACCGACAGAGGCAGCAACTTCTGTTTGTTGTGGTCAGCGGAATCGCGCCAGCGAAAGGTGACTTGGCCATCAGCGAAGGAGACCAAGCGATGGTTAGAGATGGCCACACGATGAGTGTAGCGGCCCAGATAGTGCAGCACATAGGTGGGACCACCAAAGGGACGTTTCCAGTAGACCACCCAGTCTTGCCGGTACAGGGGTCGCAGCCAGGCGGCAAAGATCTTGGGTTGCGCAAGAAGCTTCAGATCTCCCTGGAAGCGGAGCTGGCCGTTCTGGAAGGCCTGCTCGAGCGCAGCGACAAACTTGCCGCGAAAAACTTCCCGCAGCATTTCCTTGGGAAGAAAGTAGTTGTCGCCTGAGCGAACCCAGCGGGTGTGATCGGGCGAGAGGCCGCCGGCGGGAACGACACAATGGACATGCGGATGAATTTTGAGTTTTTGGCTCCAAGTGTGTAGCACGCTGAAGAAACCGATCTCTGCACCAAGATGTCTCGGATTGCGAGCGACTTCGAGCAGGGTTTCCGCACTGGTGCGGAACAGGAGATCGTAGAGGATCTTTTTGTTCTGCAGCACCAGTGGAGCCAATCGATGGGGGAGTGTGAAGACCACGTGCAGGTAGCGGGTCGGGAGCAATTCTCTCTGGCGTGCAGCGATCCAGCGTTCCCGTGCAGCGATCTGACACTTCGGGCAGTGGCGATTGCGACAGCTGTTATAGGAGATGGTGGCACGATGTCCGCAGCGGGTGCACTCATCGAGATGACCGCCGAGTGCGGCGGTGCGACACCGCTGAATGGCCAGCAGCACTTTGACCTGCTTCCAACGGAGCCAATGACGATTTCGTTCGAGGAAGGCATCTCCCGCGGCGCGGATCAGATCGGCCGCCTCCAGTGGTGGCCGGGCCATCTATTCCTCCGGCGGCGAAGGGCCTTCGCGCGGCAGCGAATCCAATGGACTCGCGGCCGCATGCAGGTGACGTTGGGAGAGATGCAGGTAGCGAGCCGTCTCTTTCAGATCGTTATGGCCCAACAGGATCTGAATGGTGCGCAGATCGGCGCCTGCTTCCAGTAGATGCGTGGCAAAACAGTGACGAAGCGTGTGAGGATGGACATCTTTCTGGAGGCCCGCGCGCTGGGCGGCTTCCTGGCAAGCGTTCCAGACCACCTTGGTGTCGATCGGCGTATCCCCGGTATGCCAGCGGTTGCCTGGAAACAGCCAGACGCTGGGCTTGCGCGGTAATCTGCGCCAGTGCTCACGCAGCGCCTCGAGTAGTTTTGGGCTGAGCATCAAATCCCGGTCTTTGCGTCCCTTGCCGCCCTGGACATGAATCACCATGCGTTGGCTATCGATGTCGCTGACTTTCAGGTGGGTCAATTCCGCGCGTCGTACTCCGGTGGCGTAGAGTGTCAGCAGCAGGGTGCGATGGAACGAAGTGCTGGCCGCCTGAATGAGTTGAGCAACTTCTTCCCGGCTGAGAATCGCTGGCAGGCGAAGGGCCCTTTTCGGATAGGGAATCTCGGCAATGCTCCAAGCTTTTTTGAGCGTCTTGCAATAAAAGAACCGCAAGGCTGCCAAACGGACCGCGACGCTGCTCGGCGACAACTTGCGCTTCTCGAATAGCTCCGCCTGATATTCGCGAATATGTCGAGGACCTAAGCGATCCGGGGAACAGTTGAAGCGTCGAGAAAAATCCTCGACGGTGCGGATGTATTGGCGTGTGGTATGTTGCGAGTAATTACGGCGCTGGAGTTCCTGCAGCATCATTTTGCGAAGTTGGGTCACAGGAACACCTCCTGTGACCCACATTTACATCAAACCATCGAGCAGCCAACGCTCCACTGCCTCACGCGTAGCGTCCGCCGCCGGGCGGCTACGTCCTAACGCGCTTACGTTTACCGATTCAATTCCACTTGCCTGACTTGTCAGGTGATCTCAATGGGTCGACGCAACACTAAGCTAGAACCCGCCTGGCATTGAAAACAAAATCTAAAATCGCTTGAAAGGGTTGGACCGGCCGGAACGCTGCCCTGGCTAGGTTTTGACTGAGTGTGGCTAAGCAGACGGTTCTCCCGCGCAAGCATTGTCGAATCAATGCACTGGATGGTGTCGCATTGACCGGTTGAGCTGGCACACGCAACCGGACACTTGACGTACTAGAACTTCTCCGGTAAATGCGTTTGAACAATCCAATTAGGTGGCGATAGTCTTTGTTCTCGACAGTCATCGGTGCGCCCTGAGTCGGTCCCTCCTAGGTGCGACAATCTTTGTAAAAACCTTGCGAAATCCTTATGCCTTCCTAATGCATGGTGGCGTACCAGTAATGGCCAAACGGAGTCGCCAGGAGGTCAATCATGTCGAGCCGAACGAGCATCATGTGCGCCGTCGTAGTCATCGCGGCGTTGGTAGCGACGGGAGCCATGCTAGGGACTTCGGTCGCGCAAACTGCATCAGCGTCGAAACCGCAGGACAATCTGGCACTTGGAGAGGGTCAGGTCAAGAAGTTGCTGCTCCTCATGGATACCGACAACGATGGCATGGTCCCCAAACAACAGTTCATGAGTTTTATGGAAGCCGAATTCAACCGGCTGGATAAGAAAAAGGAGGGGAAGCTGGACGTGAAAGAACTAACGCAACAGCCGAAAAACGGTTTCCACAAGTAATGGGTCGGTCGAATCGCTGCCGATCCGCGTCACGAGTTCTCAGAAGACTGCTGCTATTCATAACCCTCACCGTCCTAGGGGGAATTGTCCTCAAGACCGCCGATGCGCAGTCGCATAACGTTGACGGTAGCTTTTTGGTAGAAGCAAGAGTTGACGGATCCCCGGCCGTTCTGGTGCTCGACACAGGTGCAGAACATTCGTTGCTTGACCGGGAGTTTGCCAAGCGGCTTGGTCTCCATCCAATTGCGGATGCGAATGTTCAGAAGCCGTACTCCTCGGGAAAAAACGAGATTGTGCGCGTAACTGACCTTGAGATTCAATCCATTCACAG
>JGI12704J13340_1000211_pt1 | contig 11289 bp, 9 predicted proteins | sample BlaSpr_A8_Ref_O2_FD_13340 | JGI IMG/M metagenome (IMG submission 13340) | reverse complement strand
CCCTCACACCTACACCGCGGATTCCGATTGGCTCCGCGCCGCCGCTCCCGCGGGCGCGCACCTGAAGATCAGCGGATTCTCCAGCTCGCAGATCCAGGCATACGACATTTCCGACCCTCTCAATATTATTCAGCTCGCCGGCCACATTACTTTTGACAACACCGGATCGAGTATCAACGTCACCGTTCCCGGCTCGCCCTCCAGCGCTGTTCCGCATACGTTCATCGCTTTCGCGGCGGACCAAATATCTCCGGCCGCAGCGATTTCGTACCATCCGCAGAGCTTGCTCGAACAGCAGCGGAGCGGTTCAGATATCGTCATCATCACCTATCCGGATTTTGCGTCCACGCTCGCTCCGCTGGTCAGCTTGCGCAAATCGCAGCAGCACGATGTTACGGTCGTCACCACGGACCAGCTCTTCGACGCTTTCAATTACGGCGAACGCAGCCCGTTCGCGCTGCAGAACTACCTGCAAGTCGCATCCACCCAGTGGCGCGAAAAGCCTCAGGCCGTTTTGCTTATCGGCGATGCATCCTTCGATCCGCGCAATTATCTCGGGCTCGGTGATTTCGATTTCGTGCCCACGCGCATCATCGAAACGGCCGCATTCAAAACCGCCTCCGACGATTGGCTCAGCGATTTTCAGGGCACCGGTTTCGCCACTATCCCCACGGGTCGCATTCCCGCGCGGACCGCTGCCGACGCGACCCTGGTGATTTCCAAGATTGTGAATTACGAACGCGGCGCATCGCAAGGCGCATGGACGCAGCAAGCCCTGGTAATCGCGGACCAGAACGTTGGCGTGGACTTCTCCAGCGAAGCAGAGATGGCCGCCACGCTGCTGCCGGCTTCGCTTGTGACGACCAAAATCCTGGCGGACGGTGAGTCCACCAGCGCGGTGTCTCAGCAAATTATTGATGCGGTCAACAACGGCACGCTGCTCGTCAATTACACTGGCCACGGTTCCGAGCAGCAATGGTCCTTCTCCGACTTGCTCGACAACAATTCTGTCGCCGCGTTCAGCAATGGCGGACGCCTGCCCGTCTTCCTGCTCATGGATTGCCTGAACGGCTTCTTCCACGACGTTTACGCCGAGAGCCTTTCCACCGCGCTGCTGCTGGCACCGAATGGCGGCGCCGTAGCCGTGTGGGCCTCTTCCGGCTTCACCACCGCGCCGCCGCAAGCCGCCNTGGACCAGGCGCTGCTGCGCACGCTAGCCGCAAATCCGGCGCAGTCGCTAGGCCGCTCCATCCTCACGTCCAAATTAAATATCACCGACCCGGACGTCCGCCGCACCTGGATCCTTTTCGGCGACCCCGCCATGCGCATCGCGTTCCCAACCGCATCATCCCCAATCTCAACCAAGCCGATCGTCGTTCCCATAACGCCTAAGCCGCGGTCCCAGCAGCAACAGCCTCGCTAACCTCTGCGCTGCAACATACATGCACCGTGTCATCCCGAACAGAGTCCCGCGCTTTTTCTGACGATGCGACGAGCATCGTCATCCTGCCTGCCCAGAGTGATTTTGCGAAGGGAGGCCGGCGCCTTAGTTTCAAGCCGGAAGAAGGATCCCCCGGCGCAGTTTGGCGGGCGCGGGAGGTAGTGGAGGGATCCGCTTTTTCTCGCAATGGCCGAGAACCTTTGTAGGGCGTGGCTTTAGTTCATCCTGAGAGCCTGCCAGCGGCAGGATCGAAGGGCCACAGCATGAACGTCACGGAATCCTCGCGGCCTCAACCGCTGAAGTACGGACTTATCGGGCACCCCGCGAACAGGGCAGAGAATTAAACGCGACTCCGGGATACAATCCTAGCTAGGGAAAAAAGTGTCAAACCTCTTCAAGCTCGTCGAACGAATCGCCATCGCCACGCTGACCGCGGCTGCAATCGTGTATGCGGCCGATTACGGCGTCTTCCAACACAAAATGAGCACAAACGGAGGTGCCGCAGCGCTGGGCACCGTCACGTCCTACTACGGCACCGCGCTGAAAAACGGCAAAATGGTAATCTTCACTGACCAACCGCTCACCGAAACCTGCGCCCACTCCCTATTCCCACACTCTGGCTACCGCCCCTGCTGGTACGCCGGCCGCGACAACGTGAAACCCATCGGCTAGGCCCTTCAACGTTTCCGCTTCCGCGCCTTCCGCCCACGCTCCTCCGCATTCGCCGCAGTCTGCAGAAGCTGCAACAAAGCCTGCGCGTCCCGCGTAAGCGCCCGATGCCGCGGGTAAATCACATCCAGATTGCGCCGCAGCGGCTCCTCATTCAAAATTTCAATCGCCACTAATTTGCCCTTGCGCAATTCGTGCGTCACCGCGATCAAAGGCAAAAAGCTCAGCCCCAATTTCCGCTCCACCATCCGCTTGGCCGCCTCAATCGTCTCCACCTCCAGCACGGTATTCGGCAGCTGTCCCGCACGCCGAAATAATCCCTGGCTCAAAGTCCAGTCGCTCGACCCACGATCGAAAAAAATCAGCGGCATCGCTTCCACGTCCTCCAGCCGCACGCGCCGTTTCCGCGCTGCGGGATGATTCGGATGCCCCACCAAAATCAGCGGATCGTCGCGCAGGGTCATCGTCTCCACTTCAGGATGGTTCAAGGAGCGCGCCACGCCGATCTCCGCCTCGCCGTCCAGCACCATTTTCAATACCTGCGCGGAAGTCCCGGAACGAAGATTCACCAGCACCTTGGGATTCGCCGCCTGGTAATCCTTCATCACGTCCGGTAAGAAATAAGTGCACACGGAAAGCGCTGCAGCGACGCTCAAGCTGCCGCCGGCGGTCGGCTGCAGCTCGTGAACCGCCTGCCGCGCCCTCGTCACATCGCGCAGCAGTTGCTCGGCGTGAGGGCGCAGCGCCTTACCTGCCGGCGAAACCGAGAGATTTCCGCGCACGCGCGCGAATAGCTTCACGCCTAGGCCGTCCTCCAGCGCCCGCACCCGCGCGCTTACAGCAGGCTGGCTGATATTCAGCGCCGCAGCCGCGCGATGAAAGCCGCCATATGTCAGCACTGCCAAAAAAGTCTCGATCTGATCAATTTGCACATTACCTCGCTATGCCGCGCAACAGCCGGGAAGCACCAGCCGAGAGGTAGTACCACGCAATTTGGTACCGCCGTTGGAAACTACCTGATAATCATATTCTATCAAGATGATAACGACAATCAGTTTGACTGATTGCCTTCCTTCCCTCACACTGCACCCAGTCGCCAGTAGTTCACGGACCGCGAGCGATTTGTCCCGCCGCTCAGTTCCTGCCTGGCTGCTCCGGCCCCCAAGTCCCAGCTCAGTTATTCGACGGAAAGAAACCCAGGCCCCACCATCTTTCGACATCCAAGAGGACGAAACTCATGACCACCAACGGCAACGGCAGTCATCGCAACCTGGAGCATCACTGGAAGACAGATCTGCGCTGGGAAGGCGTCACCCGCCCCTACTCCCAGAAAGACGTCGAACAACTGCGCGGCTCCGTGCACATCGAGCACACTCTCGCGCGCATGGGCGCCGAGCGCCTCTGGCAGTTGCTGCAAGACGATCTTTACCTGAACGCGTTGGGCGCCCTCACCGGCAATCAAGCCGTGCAGCAAGTCGCCGCTGGCCTACAAGCCATCTATCTAAGCGGCTGGCAAGTCGCGGCCGACGCCAACGATGCCGGACAAATGTATCCCGATCAGAGCCTTTATCCCGCCGACAGCGTCCCCAACGTAGTGCGCAAGTTGAACCAAGCTCTCGCGCGCGCCGACCAAATCCATCACGCTGAAGGCAAGAACGGAGTTCATTGGTTCGCGCCAATCGTCGCCGATGCCGAAGCCGGATTCGGGGGCAACTTGAACGCCTTCGAACTGATGAAGGCCATGATCGAAGCCGGCGCCGCCTGCGTGCACTTCGAAGATCAATTGTCCTCGGCGAAAAAGTGCGGCCACCTCGGCGGAAAAGTTCTGGTGCCCACGGTCGAAGCCATTCAGAAACTCGTCGCCGCCCGCCTGGCTGCTGACGTGATGGGCGTTCCCACGTTGATCATGGCGCGCACTGATGCGGACAGCGCGCACTTGATCACTAGCGACATTGACCCGCGCGACCGCGAATTCCTCACCGGCGAACGCACTCCTGAAGGCTTCTTTAAGATTCGCGGCGGCCTGCGCTCCGCAATCGCCCGCGGCCTGGCCTACGCGCCCTATGCCGATCTGATCTGGTGCGAAACATCGAAGCCGCATCTCGGCGAAGCGCGCCAGTTCGCGGAAGCAATTCACGCCAAGTATCCCAACAAGATGCTGGCCTACAATTGCTCGCCATCCTTCAACTGGCGGAAAAATCTCGACGACAACACCATCGCGAAATTCCAGCGCGAACTCGGCGCCATGGGTTACAAATTCCAGTTCATCACTCTCGCGGGATTCCACGCCCTGAACCTTTCCATGTTCGAGCTCGCGCGCAATTACAAACAGGACGGCATGTCTGCCTATTGCCGCCTGCAGGAAAAAGAATTCGCCAGCGAGCAGGCGTTCGGATACGAAGCCGTGAAGCACCAGCGCTTCGTCGGCACCGGCTACTTCGACACGGTGCAGCAGGCAATCACCAGCGGTACCGCTTCCACCACCGCGCTCGCAGGTTCCACCGAAGCCGCGCAATTCCAGGAAGCGAAGCCGCTGCATCTGCCCACGCAGCAGAAAAAAGAAATGCGCCAGGCGGCTTCAGCCGACTAAGCGCGGCTCGCACAAAAGGCGGAGCGGGCAAACAAAAGGGGCGAGCTCATCGAGAGCCCGCCCCTTTCTTCTTCGACCTCGCCACAAACAGAATCCGTTTCGGAATCAGCAGCCGGAAGGGCGGGGCTTCAGCCCCGCCATCACGCTCCGCACCGAGTAGGGCTTTAGCCCCTGAAGCCATGTTTTCCGATCATGTCTGAAAACGCCCCAGTCCGCGGGGTTCACGTCCTACGCCCGGCCAGCGTCCGCAGCTCCCACTCACCCGCGTTTGGCTGCAACCATCTTCGCCGTCGTAATGGCCTGCCCCAGGTGCCGCTGCGTGTGATCCGCCACATGTACCAGCAACCCACCCACAGTCGTCGGCAGTAACTTCACGCCTACAGGCCTCGGATCCTCCAAACGATTCGCATCAAATTGCCGGACGCGCGCCGCGCCTCGCGCCAGCGCCGCTTCCAATTCCGCAAACAGCTCGGCGCGCGTCGCACCGGCATCTAGCTCGGTCTTCAGCAACGCGATTTGCGAATCATCAAGCCGCTTTCCTTCCGCATAACTCAGCAGCCGATCAATGCTCCGCGCAATATGCCGAATATGAAACGCCACCGGCGCAATCCCCTGTGGCCGGGAATTCAATTCCGCGTCGCTCAATTGTCCGCACCAGTGCGTCAAATCCTCCCGCGCCAGCTCCAGCGCGTGCAACACCGCGCGAGGCACCGCGGCAACATCCGTCAGCGTCCCACGCAACCAGGGCTCAGCCATTCGAACCTCACTCATCCGCGCGCGCCCCCACACCTAACGTACGCGAAATCGCGCGCCCAATAAATGACGACTACGCACAACGGAAAGCGCTCAACGCGCCGGGGCAGCAGGTTTAGACTCGCTCACATTCGTCCCAGGCGCAACCGGCGCGGCGTCCGCCCCACCAGCAGCTTCCTCTTCCGGCTTAACCATATACTGCACGATCACCGAAATCCGACGGTTCGAAGGATCCATCGGCGCGGCAGCCTTTCGCAATCGCTGGTCTGCGAATCTGCGCACTTGGGTCGCTTGATTTTCTCCAACTCCGTTCATCTGCATCAATCTTCGCGCCGCATTAGCCCGATCCGCCGAAAGTTCCCAGTTACTATAATTGCGCCTGTCGGAATACGATTTCGCGTCCGTGTGCCCCTCAATCGCCAGCCGGTTAGGAAGTTTCCCTAATTCCTGGGCCAGCACCANCACGATATNCCGCCCATCAGTATTCAAATTCGGGCTGCCGATATCATAAAAAGTTCCCTTGGCCGACTCCATCAGCTCGATTCGCAACCCCTCATTGGTAATCGTCATCTCAATATGGTCTTTCAACTTATCGAAGTTCGGCACTTCCCGGATCGCCTTCTCCAGCTGCGGCTTCAACAAATCCATATTCTCTTTGTTCACGATAAAATTGTCGCCCATCCCCGCCATGCTGCTCCCCACTTTCGTGGACGTGCCCAGAGGATCTTTGAAATATCCCGCCACCGCTTCGCGTATCGGTTTGCTCGCATTCGTCAGCCACAACACAATAAACAGCGCCATCATCGCTGTGACAAAATCCGCGTAAGCAACTTTCCACGCCCCGCCGTGCGTCCCGCCAAGGACGCGTTTCCTTCGGATAACGATGATGGGCGCCTTAGCCGGCACGTGGGAATGAAACCATCCTTGTCAGCACAAAAATGTTACGCAGCCACAGCCACCGGCGCGCTGTTCTTATCCTTGATATACATTTCCGCTTCCTGAAATCCCGGCCGCACGCGCCCAGGAATCGCGCGCCGTCCGATTTCCACCGCCCGGCTCGGCGCCGTGCCCTTCAAGAACGCCACAATCATCACCCGCAGCACCTGGTAGTACGCGTGTTCATCATCAACAGCCTTGGACATGTTCGCCGCCAAAGGTCCCACCCATCCGTAACACAACAAAATTCCCAGGAACGTCCCCACCAGTGCAGCCGCAACTTTTTTGCCGATTTCTTCCGGCGGCCCGCCCAACGATCCCATCGCAATAACCACGCCCAGCACCGCCGCCACGATCCCCAGGCCCGGCAGGGAATCAGCCACCGAGGAAAGCGACACAATCGGAGTCCAAGCCTCCTGGTGATTCACTTCCATGTCGTTCTCGATCATCTGGTCGGCATCAAACGGCTCGATTCCGCCGCTCGATGCCATGCGAATCGAATCGCACACAAAAGCCAGCGCGTAGCGGTCCGCCAGGAATTTCGGATATTTCGAAAAGATCGTGCTCCCCTCCGGATTGTCGCTGTCGGTTTCCAGCGCCATCAATCCGTCGCGCCGCGCGCGTGTGAAAAGCTCGTACATCATCTTCAGCGTATCCATATATTTCTGTTTGCTGTATTGCGAGCTGCCGAACGCTCCGGCGACTCCCTTGCCGATCTTCTTCAAAATATGCAGTGGATTGGCGATCAGTATCGTGCCGATCGCCGCGCCGCCGATGGTGATCAGCTCGGCAGGCTGCATCAATACCCGCAGGTTGCCGTGCTCCATCAGATAGCCGGCCACCACCGCGCCGAACACCACCACGATTCCAATGATTATGAACATCGCACGCCCGGCCTCTCTTCGGTCCCTGCTGATTCGCGTTCCATTAATTCGAGATCGTCACGCGATCCCCGCCAGCCGCAACGCTTTTCGCCAGCGCGTTTTCCGCCCGATCCAGCAGCGATTTCTCAGTGTCGCCGCTCACGACCGTGGCTCCGCCGAACGAAGCCGTCACCGGCAATTCATCGCCCCACCAGGCGATCTTCATATTGTTCACGGTATTTCTCAGGCGTTCCGCGGTTTTGTTCAGGTCAGGCCCCGTATATTCCGTCAGCACCGCCAAAAACATGTTTCCGCCGGCATGCCCCACGAAATCTGCCGGGCGCAGACTGCTCTCCACCGTTTGCGCCACCGCGCGCAGCGCCGCCGTCACCGCAGCGATTCCGTACGCCGCCCCGAAGCGTTCCATAGCATGCACCTGAACGCACAAAATACTGCATGGCATGCGGTGCTCGGCATAAGTCGTCAAGCTCTCGCGCAAATGCGTGTGGATGTAACCCGCGCTGAGTACGCCCGTCGCTTCGTCCAGGCAGCCGTACGAGGAAAGCTTTCGGTGCCGCCGGTCCGCATAGAATGCCCAGGGATCGGCGTCCATGGACTCGGCGGCGCCGATCACATTACCGGCTTGGTTCCGTATCGGCATCGCTCGCACCCGCACCGTCACCTGATGTCCGGCTTTATGCCGCAAGGTAACTTCCGCCATCGCCGGCCTGCCATCCCGCAGTACGCTCACCAAGGCGCCGCCCAGGCCGCAAACTCCGTTTTTGCCGCCTTCCTTCTGCGTAGGAAATAAATCCCGGCAAAAATGTCCAACCACCTCTTGCCGCAGATGCCCCGTAATGTTCTCCGCGCCATCGTTCCAGAACTGAATCTTCTGGCCGCAATCCACCATGTATATGCCGGTCTGCATGTGCTCCAGAACAGCGCGATAAATTTCAAGGTCTGCGAGCACAGACATAGGACGGCTCCATAATGAATCATCGGTCAAAACCCGAACAAGTTTAGGACTGAACCCAGCCGGTTTCCTGAACCCGCCACTCGCGCACTCGTCACACCCGTGCACAAATACCACCGTTCACGCACCCGTAACACTCCGCTAATAGTATGCTCAGGCGTACGGACACTCGCGAATGAGCGCTCCGCCCGAACTCGAGGAGAAAATATCGGATGGAAAAACGGAATTTCCTTTTTGTCTCGCTCACCGGCCTCATCAGTGACATCGCCTGGCAAGTTTCCAAAGAAGGCCACGAAGTCCGTTACTACATCCAAGACAAAAAGGAACGCGACATCGCCGACGGCTTCGTCGCCAAATCAAAAGACTGGGAGAAGGACGCCGACTGGGCGGACATTCTCATTTTCGACGACACCCTCGGCCAGGGCGAAAAAGCCAAAAATCTGCGCGCGGCAGGGAAGAAGGTAATTGGCGGCACGCCCTACACCGACCGCTTGGAAGACGACCGCTCGTTCGGCCAGGAAGAGCTCAAGAACGCCGGCGTCAGCATCATTCCTTATGGAGAATTCTCCTCCTTCGACGACGCCATCGAGCACGTGGAGCAAAATCCCGGCCGCTACGTCATTAAACCCAGCGGCGAAGCGCAAAACGTCAAACGCCGCCTCTTCGTCGGCGAAGAAGACGATGGCAAGGACGTAATCCACGTGCTTGAGGCCTACAAAAAGGCGCTTTCCGACGAAATTAAAGTGTTCCAGTTGCAGCGCCGCGTCACCGGCGTCGAAGTGGCCGTCGGCGCATTCTTCAACGGAAAAGACTTCATCTACCCCATAAATATAAATTTCGAGCACAAAAAGCTCTTCCCCGGTGAGAACGGTCCGCCCACGGGCGAAATGGGCACCACCATGTTCTGGAGCGAGGCGAATCATCTTTTCGACCAGACGCTGCTGAAAATGGAAAACAAGCTCAGGGAAGAAGGTTACATCGGATACATGGATTTGAATTGCATCGTGAATCATCACGGCATCTATCCGCTGGAATTCACTTCGCGCTTCGGCTATCCCACCATCATGATTCAGCAGGCCGGAATGATCACTCCCATCGGCCAATTCTTCTGGGATCTCGCGAGCGGCAGCGATCCGAAACTAAAAGTCCGCAGCGGATTCCAAATTGGCGTGCGCATCGTCGTCCCACCGTTTCCCTTCGACGATGATGAAACCTTCGACTCTTTTTCCAAAAATGCCGTAATCGTTTTCAAAAAGCCACCCACCGACGAAATGCACATCGAAGATGTAAAACAAGTGAACGGCCAGTGGCTCGTTGCCGGCACCTCAGGCGTAATCCTCGTAGTTGTAGGGCTAGGCCAAACCATGAAGCAAGCCCAAACCCAGGTGTACTCGCGCATTAAAAATGTCCTCATCCCCAACATGTACTACCGCACCGACATCGGCGACCGCTGGGTAGAAGACAGCGACCGCCTCCACACTTGGGGCTACCTGCGCTGAAGGAATTTCGTGGGCGTACAAAACTTCTCCATACTGTTGTCGCTGCACCCTAATTCACACGGTAAACACGCTGCTCCGCCGATTGAAAAACCAGCGTCAGACCCGTCGGCGGGCTTTTTACTTGAAAGTCGGAAACGGACGACACTACGTCCAAAACATGCGTTACACCCAACTGCCGGGCTTTCTGCAGCGCGTCCAGGCTGGTTGACGCGCCCGGCACGCTCCGTTCGCCCCATTGTCCCGCGGGCTTGATGTAAGCCTTGTTGGAATAGTAGGCGGGAACGCTTCGGTCTAGAATAAGGACCTCCCGGACCGAAGGCTCTGAATTCAAGTACTCAAAACGAGCCAGGTAAGGAATGTCCCGCTGCCTCTTCATTGCGGCATATCGGGGAGAGATCGCCGCCCTAAGGTCGTCGGTTTGCATTCGGCCGATCATAAACAGACCGTGCGAAATCGAAATACCCACCAGCACAGCCGCCAATACTCGCGCGAGTTTGCCGCCGTTCGCGACAGCTTAATTCCATCCGGCAACCGAGAAAACAGCTCCGATCACGTACACATGTATGAGGAAGCGGGACTCCTGTTCTGTCAGATACCACAGAAAAAGCAAAAGAAACGCAAGCAGGATCAAGAGTCGAGCGAAGTTGTTCCGGCGCAACGCAACAATTCCAAAGGGAGCCAACCCTAGNGGACAAAGTCCGATTCCCCCTGCCCCATTAAAATTTGCTGTGTGATACGTCAAATTGAAGGGCAGTTTGAGGAAGGCAGACACTCCACGCCCCAGCCCCACGCCCCTCCGCCGGATATATTCATGAAATTGTTCCATTGCCTCACGGGAAAGATACTTGGGAGCGCAAAACCGCGCGTAGCCGGGTGGAGGAGGGTAAATCGGACAACCGAGGATAATCCAATTGCGGATATAAAATGGCGACGCGACCGCGCAGGAAATCGCGATCGCCAAACCGAATTTCCTTGCGGATCCAGGCCGATCCCCATGCCGTGTTGCGGCCAAAATAACTACGCCGCAAGCGGCAAGCGCGAAAAACGCCAGCAAGCCGGTATATTTTGTTCCCATAGCCAGGCCACAAAACATCCCAAAGGCTGCCCATTCTTGCCAGCGCTCGGCGTCAAATCCGATTCGTGCGGCCGCCAGCACAAATGCCGCGTATCGACCGTCAACGAAACACGCGTGCGATCCCACGTAAACGGCCGGCATAGTGGCGACTATCGCCGCAACCCACCATCCTTGGCCCGGGCTGAGGCCCAGTCGCATTCCTAATCCCGAAGACACGAGCAGGAGCAGCCCAAACATTAGCCAGCTGGAAAAATCCGGCGCTCGATCTCCTCCCATGGTCATCAGCACTGCAAAAAGAGTCTCGGGAATCTGAGGCAATGCCGTGAGGCTGTTATCCGGAACGGGCCGAATCACACCTTCTCGCAATCAAACTTTCGGGCCCAGGAGATGGTACGCAACGGTGTCCCGCTCCCAGTCTCCGGTGATTTCCGATGTTCCGGCAATTGCGGTGATCGTCAGGACCAGAAACACCACCAGCCCGGGAAGCAGG
>JGI12704J13340_1000209_pt1 | contig 11363 bp, 9 predicted proteins | sample BlaSpr_A8_Ref_O2_FD_13340 | JGI IMG/M metagenome (IMG submission 13340) | reverse complement strand
CGGTACGGCCCAGCATCGCCAGAATGCGCTCGGCCATTTGGGTTTTCGACGCCGCATCCATGAGCGTTCGAGCTCGACCGACGGCCGCAGAAAAGCGCTCGTCGTCCACAGGTTTGAGCAGATAATCAAGCGCGTGAACTTCGAAGGCCTGCACAGCATGTTGTTCGTAGGCCGTCAGGAAGATCACTCCGGGCAGATTTTCTTTGGGTAAACACTGGAGAACCTCGAAACCGTTCATGCCCGGCATTTGCACATCGAGGAACACCACGTCGGGCAAGAGCTCCAGGATTTTTTTCGCGGCGGACAAACCATCGCCACATTCGTCCACGATTTCGACGTCCGCGAACTTATGCAGCCGTAGCGACACCCCGCGACGGGCCAGCGGCTCATCGTCGACAATCAGTGCACGCATGCTGCGACCTCTCGCGGCTGCACAATTCGACGAAACGGCACTTGCACGATGACCTCGCAACCGCCCGACGGCCGGTATTGCAGGGCAAATTTGTAATCCGCGCCGTAAAGAGTCTTCAGCCGCTCATCGGTATTGGTGAGGCCGATACCGTGGGCCGCTTTGCCCGCCGCCTCTGCGCAAGCGCCGCCGACATCTCCACGAGTTGCCGAGTCCTGGATGCTGATCTGCAAATAACCATCGTGCAGTGTGCTCTGAATGCGAATCGTTCCACCCTCCACCAGAGGCGCCACGCCGTGCCGCACAGCATTCTCCACCAGTGGCTGCAACAACATGCTGGGCACCAGAGCGTCCAAAGTCTCCGGAGAAATACTTACGTCCACCACCAGGCGGCCTTCGAGCCTGGTTTGCTCTATCGACAAGTATTGCTCGGTAAAAGCAATCTCCTGCGAAAGCGGAGTTTCCGGCGCGGCTTCCCGGTCCAGCATGGTCCTTAGAAATTCGCCAATTTGCGCCAGCATGCGCGTAGCGCCCGTCGCGTTCCCTTCCAGCACCAACGTAGACACCGCATTCAAAGAATTAAAAAGGAAATGTGGATTGAGCTGGTACCGGAGAGCGTTCAATCGGGCGTCGCGCACCTCAGACTCGGCCCGCAACATCCTTTCTTTTTCCCAAACCGATCGCTGCCAGAGCTTGATGCTGAAATACAAACTGCACCATAGGAAGAGAGTGAAGATCGCCTGAGTGGAAGTCACCAGCCAGTCGGCCCAATCCAGCGGGCGAATACCGAACGCCAAGAGCTCGGCAACGTAAGCGGTAATGACGGCCGCGATCAGGGACCAGCCAAACGCGCGCATCTCCAATGCGAACCAGGAGAACGCACGGCTCATCAAGCGGCGGCACACGGGACGCAGCAAGCAACTCGCTGCAAACATCGAGACAATAAAAACGCTGCTGCCGCGCAACGTTCCGGGCTGCTTCAGCAACGGGAGTATCGAAAGAAAAACCAGCCCGCAGTAACAGATCCATCCGGCGATCTGTAGCGGCCAGAAAGTGGGAAAGCCGAGGTCGTCGCGCTTCAGCACGATCGCTATTCTAGCCCAAGCCTGCGGCCGCGCATCCTCGGTCTGGCGCTCCAAACCTGCGGTTCATCGCAAAAACCGCTCTTGTTGCAGATCGGGCCGCGTCGCGCAGTCGCAGTGGGGTTAGTTTCCTGGTTAGTTTTTGTTCGCGAAAGTCAGGAGGCTTACATGAAAAACGTTTTTCGACTTCTCGGAATATGCGCAATTGGTTTCGCATCCGCGACATTGCCGGTGGCGTCGGCTCAAACGTATAAGACCGTCGACTATCCCGGCGCGACTTCAACCCTGCTGATCGGCGGACCCAATCCGCAAGGAACCAGCGTCGGTATTGAGACCACCGCTGGTTTTCAACATGGTTTGATCTTGACCGCCAAGGGCGAGTTCACGGTAATCGACCCGCCCGGGTCGACTTTGACCTCTCCCAATTACATCAACGAGGAAAACGTGGTCGTCGGCAACTACCTGGACGCCAGCGGTGTGACTCACGGCTTCATTTTGAATCGCGGCCACTACACGAAGTTTGACGTTCCCGGCGCGCTGGCCACGGCCCTTTCCAGCATCAATCTCGAAGGCGAGATGACCGGATTTACTTGTCTGGTCGATCCGACCTGCGAAGCGCCACCGTACAAAAGTTTCACTGTATCCACGCGCGGCGAGATCACTAACTTCAATCCCTTCGGCGCGATCAGCAGCTTCGCCGCCGGAGTGAACTTGTTCGGCACCGTCGTTGGCACCTACACCGATAGCGGCGGAAACACTCACGGCTATCAGCTCAAAAACGGGAACTTCACGTCGAACGATTTTCCGGGGTCGATACTCACATTCAACGGCGGAATAAATCCACAGGGAGAGATCGTCGGTTTCTACACCGATACTTCGAATGTCACTCACTCATTTCTGCTGAAAGACGGCAGTTACACGGGCTTCGATCCGCCCGGGGCTGCCTACAGCAATGCCGGTGGAATCAATTTGAGCAATCTCATCGTTGGATTCTTTATCGACTCCAAAAATGTGGCGCACGGGTACATCCGGACGCCGCGACGAGAATCGTAGAACCGCACTAGCGGTCCAGCCGTTCGACTCCGACGGTTCTCACGTTGCCGCGACTTCCGCGATAACGTGAGGGCCGTCTGCCCTTGCCGGCCCAGGCACGCCGGGGAGCCGTCTTGAACACGATTTCTTGACTTAGTGTTTTGGGGCAACTCCTGATTGATGTCATAACGACGTCGGCCTCGCGACGGCCCGAGTAGACTGTTCGGTGTTCACCCCAACAGTGCTCGGATCGAAGGAGGCCGAGATGCGGATTTAAGGATGTGATTTGCATGCTCGCCAGCAAACGTTGGCGATGCTAGACCCGGCGACGGGAGAAGTTGTAAACCAGACTCTGACGCACGAAGGCGAAAGTGTGCGGGAGTTTTATTCGAAGCTTCCCGGTCCGGTGCGGGTAGTAAACTAACAAGTAACGATCTGGTAGAAGAAATCTCGCGGAATCTTGACGCCCGATAAGCGTCCGATAAACGCCCTTTAATCGCGGTTGCTAACTCAGGTTAAGCTGCGCGCTATCAACGAGTTAGCGCATTTTTAATTTATAGCTTTTAAGCCGAAGGTCGTGGGTTCGATCCCCACCGCCCCTACCAACGTTTCTTATAACTTACGACTCACTCACCTACCGTTACATACCGCTGGATTTCATCTACCGGATCAACGTGATGACTCGGAATGACGTATGCGTAGAGATTGAGCGTCGTGCTCGCTTCTGCGCGACGCAGCTGACGCTGTGCTACGGCGGCAGAATGACGCTCGACTCGTATGGAAGCCAGCGCGTGACGGAAAGCATTGAGAAGGCAGTACTACTTTTGTGTCTGCCGAGCGCGTGCACATTACTTAATGCTGGCGTAATAGTCGTCGATATCTTTTAGGCGTTTGGCAAGCTCAACTTCATCCACGATCGGATGACAGTCATTTGGGTGGTTGCTATTACGCTCGATTACTGAGGGGTTGGGGTGCTCCATGCAATTGGAACCTAGCGATGGCGGGTTGTTGAGCACGTGTTCGCGCTCTTTCTGTCTTTGAATTTCGAGATCGTCGGAGTCGATCAACGCAAACATTGTTTGGGCATCGTCACTTAGCAATGACGAAGTCTCGATTTGGGCGGCCCATTTAGTGCTAGCGGCTATTCCGATTCCTTCCCTGAAGCATCGGTCGAGGAAATAAGCGGCCCATGCATCGCCACTCCGGTACGACCCATCGAAAAACTTAAATGCGGCCTGGTCGTCTTTCGGGCTGCCCCATCCCATTAGATGAATGACGCCCAAAAGCACTTTGCCATCTTCGCTGCCTAAGTAAGCACTGTGATTCAGCCAGCAGTGCCCGCGCGCGTACTCGCCCCTTCGAAGTGCGTATCTTCCGATTTCAAGTGCGACGTTCGGATCCTTGATGCTGAGACCGTCGTCATCTTTCGTATCGTCGCAGGGGAGGATCGCGTCTCTGGCGAGCAGGGGATGCTGCTGCATGAGTATTGCGCGGATGTCGCTCGGGAATGCTGCGTAAACCTCGGTTGCCCCTCCGGGCAGCAGGATATTCGGGTGAGTCTTTGAGCGATGCGGTACCTCGATCGGGCCGACGTCCGCCATCGCCGCTTTGGCCGCGGCGGCGGTCCACGTCAAGGTGAAGCGACCCGAGCCCGAACCCGCAGTTGCAATGTGCCAGTCGAGACTGCCGTCGGCGATACTAAGACCGTCCGCCGCAATCTTGCCGGTGTAGGTTGCTTGTAGGGGAAAACCATTGGCGACTGCGGTGGCTGTTTTTCCGACGAACTCTACCTGGGCGCTGTGCCATGTCGTGATCCAATAACGCGTTGCGACTGATGTCTGTCCGTCTTTGCGGCCCTCGTAGTGGTCGTCAACCCACGTTAGGTTGTCGCAGTCGTTGCCGATGCAGAGACGCATGGTTTTGGGCGGGGCGACTCCGCTCTGGCTCAATTTTCCGGCGATGCGAGCTCCCGCTGGCGGTGGATGTTGCTGAGCGGTATCGGCGGGCTGTGAGGAATTGTCTTTTGTTGGTGCCGGCGCGTTGGAGGAATGTACCGGAGGGCGCAAAGGAGGCGGGGCGTGAGTCTCGGCGTGAGTAGTTTGCGCTAGCGGTATTGCGTTCGACGCGTCGGTGGACCACGTGAGCGTAAAATTTAGTTTTCCGGAAGCGCCGGATACGACTCGCCAATCGTCCACGCCTTCAACGAGGCTGCCTCCGCTCGGCGAAATTTTGCCGTGGAATGTGCCTTCGATGGCAGCAGCGCCAGCGGCTGCGACCGTCTTTCCGGTGAATTCCACATGATCGATTGCCCAGCTGGTGATCGAGTACGTCGATGATGGCTGCGCTTCGTTGTCGCGGCGCCCTTCGTAGTGGTCGCGGGCCCAGGTGAGGTTCGCGCAGTCCGTGGCTTTCGGGCCGACGCAGAGGCGCATCGTCTTTGGTGGAGCGGTCCCGGCGTTCGATTGCGCGTGCGTTCGGGCGGCGAGGGGCAAGGCTAGAGCGCACAGGAGTATCAGGCTGGTCTGACGGCTCAATGAGCAGCTCCGCTGAAGAGATCGGCGAGCGATGGCAGGATAACATGGCGGCGACGGCCCGGTTGCGTGGATGAAAGCCGGGAGAGCAAGCCGCTCAAGCTGGGACCTGGCGTCAAAGCGCGATTAAGATTCAACGCTACCCTTCACTTGCTGCCTCTGGCGACGGGGCGATGCAGAGAATTGCTCGAATAGAAGATACGTCTTACCTACCGCTCGAAGGCGGTTTATTCGGTAGGCAAAAACGGGCTTTTCCTCAACGTTCTGGCCGCAGGCGCTGGTCGGACTGTTCTTCGACCGCGCCTGAGAATTTATGTGCAGGTATTCCGATGGCCTCTGGTCCTGCCTACCGCTGCTGGGATTGATGCCGGGATAGATTAGTTGTTGACGCCGTTCGCTATTTCTGCAAATATCGAAACATGCCGACGCTTTCACCGAAGAAGAACGCCGCGCAAGTCGCCAAGTTCGCCGACATGTTTTCCGCCATGGGCACCGAGCCGCGCCTCCGGATAATGCAGCTGCTGCTCTCCGCGCATCCCCAGGGCTTGGTCGTCGGCGAGCTCCAATCCGAACTCGACATTCCCAATTCCACGCTCTCCCATCATCTCGACAAACTGAAAAACGAAAGCCTCGTGCTGGTCAGCCGCGAAAGCACTTTCCTGCGCTATACCGCGAACACCGAAGCGCTACAGGAAGTCTTGCAGTTTCTCTACGCCGAATGTTGCACCCGAAATAAAGCCGTTGCGCCGCGCGACGTCATTCAAATCTGCAAGTAGGAGCCATCATGAGTGAGCCGAACATCCGTGAAATTGTGAAAGACAAGTACGGCGAGGCCGCGCTGCGTGCCGCCACCGGCGGCAGCTCCTGTTGCGGCGCAACCGCCGCATCCAGCAGCTGCGGCTGCGATCCCATCACTTCCAATCTCTACGACGCAGCGCAGTCGGGCGAAATTCCCGCCGAAGCCATGCAAGCCTCGCTCGGCTGCGGCAATCCCACCGCGCTCGCCAAGCTCAACGCTGGTGAAACCGTTCTCGACCTCGGCTCCGGCGGCGGCATCGACGTTTTGCTTTCCGCGCGCCGCGTCGGCCCCACCGGAAAAGCCTACGGCCTCGACATGACCGACGAAATGCTCGCCCTCGCCAACGAGAACAAGAAAAAAGCCGGAGTCGAGAACGTCGAATTTCTCAAAGGCGAAATCGAGCACATCCCGCTTCCCGATAATTCCGTCGACGTGGTCATCTCGAATTGCGTCATCAATCTTTCGTCCGACAAAGATGCCGTCCTCCGCGAAGCTTTTCGCGTGCTCAAGCCCGGCGGCCGCTTCGCCGTCTCCGACGTCGTGACTCGCGGCGAGATGCTTCCCGAAATTCGCAAAAACGTGCTGATGTGGGTCGGCTGCATCGCTGGTGCGCTCGAAGAAAACGACTACCTCGGCAAACTCCAGGACGCCGGGTTTGCCGCGGCCGAAATCGAGCCCACGCGCATTTATAAAGTCGAAGACGCCCGTGAATTTCTTTCCGGTCAGGGCCTCGACGTCGATGCCATCGCCCCTCAGGTCGACGGCAAATTTTTCAGCGCCTTCATCCGCGCCACAAAGCCTGCCGAGGTCAAGGCCTGCTGCGGCCCCACCTGCTGCAGCTAGGCGCTGGAGACCCGATGGATGGCGCTTGCGCGTCCGTGGGCCAGAATCTTTGCTCCAAGGGGCGGGCATCATTGCGCGGGCGCAAAGTCAGTAGTAGTTTATTGTTGGCTCATAAATTAAGTTATTTCGGCCGCAGAGGGACTCGATGAAGCGTCGCGATTTTCTGACTTACGCCAGCATGGTTTCCGCGGGCTTCACGTTACGAAAGGCGGAGCGGTGGTTTCCGCAGAGCACCGCGCCGGATGGTTGGCGCACCTTTGAGGTGACCACGCGGGTGGAAGTTTTGAAGCCGTCGGGCGTCACGCGGATCTGGATTCCGACCGCGCTAATTGGGGACACGCCATTTCAAAAGACGATTGAGAATACCTACAACGCCGATGGCGGCAAGGTGCAACGAATCTCCACCGCTCCCCAAGCGATGGGAGTCATCGCGGCGGAATTCCCGGACGGCGCCAAGCCGGTGTTGGTGGTGAAGAGCCGGGTCGCCACCAAGAACTATGCGGTGGATCTTTCCGCTCCTCGAAACGCGGACCAGGCGATACCGGCGGACGTGAAATATTTCCTGGAACCGACCAAACTGGTGCCGACCGACGGCATCGTGAAATCAACCGCGATCGAAATTACCAGCGGCGCAAAAACCGAGGTGGACAAAGCGAGGGCGATCTACGAGTGGATCGTCGAAAACACCTACCGTAATCCCAAGACGCGCGGCTGCGGCCTGGGCGATATCCGTTTCATGCTGGAGACCACGGACCTTGGCGGGAAGTGCGCCGACTTGAACGCGCTGTACGTTGGTCTGGCGCGCGCGTCTGGCCTGCCGGCTCGCGACGTGTACGGAATCCGCGTGGCCCAATCCGAGCTGGGCTACAAGAGCCTCGGTCCCTCCACCGAAATCGTAACCAAGGCGCAGCACTGCCGCGCCGAGGTGTATCTGACCGGCTACGGCTGGGTGCCGGTGGATCCCGCGGACGTGCGCAAAGTGGTGCTGGAAGAGCCGCCCGGCAATCGTCCGCTGGATGACGACATGGTGAAACGCGCGCGCATGCGGCTGTTCGGTTCGTGGGAGATGAACTGGATGGCTTATAACTTCTCGCACGACGTGGCGCTGCCCGGTTCGAGCGGCGCGCCTATTGGCTTCTTCATGTATCCGCAGGCGGAGACGGCCGGCGGCCGGCTCGACCCTCTCGATCCGGATGGATTCAAATACGAGATCACTTCGAAAGAAACTGCGGCTGCCAACGGATAACGGACACTAGATTCCTGATCTGGTTCGCCGCCGCAGCCGGTACCAGGCGCACCACCGCCATCGCCCCACTAGCGACGCTGCTTTATTTCATCAGGCATCAGGCAGAAAGACTTGCAGGTACAATCGAATTTATGGACACCACGACGAAAGTGCGACTGACGGAAACGGTTAAGGCGGGTGGTTGTGCGGCGAAATTGAGTCCGGCGGCGCTGGATGCGGTGCTGCCGACTTTGACCCGGCAACATGACCCGAAGGTGTTAGTGGGCTTCGATACGGCCGATGATGCCGGGATATATCAAATTTCGCCGGAGCTGGCGCTGGTGCAGACCGTGGATTTTTTTACGCCGGTCGTGGACGACCCGTTCACCTTCGGGCAGATTGCGGCGGTGAATGCGCTGAGCGATGTGTACGCGATGGGCGGGCGCCCGCTGACTTCGCTGGCGATGGTGTGTTTCCCGGGAAAAGCGGATTTGCAGATTCTGGGGCAGATTCTGGCTGGCGGACTTTCCAAAATGATTGAAGCGGATTGCACGGTGGTCGGCGGCCACAGCATTCGCGATGAGGAAACCAAATTCGGATATGCGGTTACGGGGACGGTGCATCCCGACCGAATTTGGAAAAATGGCGGAGCGCGCGTGGGCGATTTGCTGGTGTTTACCAAAGCGCTGGGGACGGGCGTGATCTCCACCGTATTGAAAGCAGGTCACGCCGAGCCAGTCTGGCTCGAAGCGGCCACCAAATCGATGACCACACTGAACAAACTCGCGGCCGAAGTCGCAACGGAATTCGGCACGGAGGTTCACGGGGCGACGGACGTCACCGGGTTTGGGATGATTGGGCACGTTCGAGAAATGGTTCTGGCNGGGAAGCTGAGTGTACGGATCGATGCGGCGAAGGTGCCGGTGCTTCCCGGCGCGATCGAGTGCATCCGCGCGGGTTACATACCCGGCGGGCTCAAGACCAATCGTGAATTTGCGGAGTGCCTGGTCGAATACGGCCGGGGCGTGGACGAGGCGACGAAGATGCTGCTTTTCGATCCGCAAACGGCGGGCGGTTTGCTGCTTTCGATTTCCGCTGGAGCTGCCAACCGTTACATCGAAAAGCTGAAAAGCGCAGGCGGCGCGGCTACCGTGGTGGGAGAAATTCTGCCCCATCAAAAACCGCTGATCCGCGTCGTTTGAACCGCTAGTCAATTCAACCAATCGAATCGATCCAATCGAAAAATTACTGCCAGGAGAATTTCTGATGACGGGTGAACCAGGCCTTGATGCGTCTCGGGAAGCGGAGTAACATCCGCGAACGAAAGAAAAATAGCGCCGGCGAACGGAAAAAGGCGCAGTCGTGCACACGAGGGCGCGAAGCAAACTGGATGCGGCGCTCTGGCGGTGAGGCGAAGGAGATCCCGATGAGAACGATAACGACAAAAATCATGTGGGTGATCATGCTGGGGGTGTTGGCGGGTTTGGCGCCGGTCGCAACTCACGCGCAGGCCGAAACTTCGCCGGACGAATACCGGGACGGCGGGATGGCGACGATCATCCCGGAGGCGTCGGTCAAGCCGGACTTTGAGGGAAAATTCACCATGCCGTACGAAGTATGGTGTCACGGCAACCGCTTGGTGCCGGGCGAGTACAAAGTGATGGTGAAGACCGTTGGGGCGGACAAGATGGTGACGCTGCAGCGGGAGGGAAGCAACGTGGTGCTACATTCTCACCCGGTCGCGCCCACTTCGGTTTCAGACGTGGGGCATAGCGCGGTGATGTTGCGGCACGGGCCCGGGCCGTCGGGGCATACGCTCGAAGGAGTTTATGTAGAGAATCTCAAGCTGGTGCTGTTCCTCGATGACAGCGGGCATACCAGCCCGTTCGACAAAATATTTGCGAGCATGACACGCTTGCCAATTTCCGCCATGAATTGATCGATTTTCTGAAAGTGGAATACGGGCTGCGCTGGCAGTTGGCGGGCGCTGTAGATTGACTTGCGTTTGGCGCGCAGACTAAACTGTGCGGCGCATGGCCGATCCCCAGCCGCTTATTGGCCTCACGATTTCCCATTACCGAATCCTCGAGAAACTCGGCGGCGGAGGCATGGGTGTCGTTTACAAGGCGGAGGATACTGAGCTCGGCCGATTTGTCGCGCTGAAATTTCTGCCCCTCGATGTAGCCCAGGATGCGCAAGCCTTGGAACGTTTTCGGCGCGAAGCGCGCGCGGCCTCCGCACTGAACCATCCCAACATCTGCACGATTTATGAGATTGGCCAGCAGGACGGCCAGCCGTTCATCGCCATGGAATTTCTGGAAGGCGCGACGCTGAAGCACCGGATCTCCGGTCGTCCGCTGGAGATGGAATTGCTGCTCGATCTGGGGATTGAGATTGCGGACGCGCTGGATGCCGCGCATTCCAAGGGCATCGTGCACCGCGACATCAAGCCGGCGAATTTATTCGTGACCACGCGCGGCCACGCCAAGATTTTAGATTTTGGTTTGGCGAAACAGATTCGCAAGTCGTCGGATGAAACGCTCGGGGTAAATCCGTCGGCATCAACTCACGACTCGCCCATGATCAGTGAAGCAGACCTGACCAGTCCCGGAACGGCGGTGGGCACGGTGGCGTACATGTCGCCGGAGCAGGCGCGCGGGGAAGAGTTGGATGTGCGCAGCGACCTTTTTAGTTTTGGCGCGGTGTTGTACGAGATGGCCACTGGGGCGGTGCCGTTTCGCGGGGCGACGACGGCGGTGATTTTCAACGCCATTCTGGAAAAGCCGCCGGTTCCGGCGGTGCGTTTGAATCCGGAAATTCCTCCGCGACTGGAAGAAGTAATTTCCAAAGCGATCGAGAAAGACCGGCGTATGCGGTACCAGCACGCCGCGGAATTGCGCACGGATCTGGCGCGCTTAAAACGGGACACGGGATCGAGCCGCATTTCGGCGGCGGTGATTTCGGCACAGACTTCGGCGCAAGATTCAGGAGTCGTGGCGGATGCTGGACGGCAAGCGGCTGCATCCGGCAGTCCAGCCGTGGCGACCGCGACGCCGATGAGTGGCACCAGCGCGGCGACGGCGGCCACGAGTGCGGCAACCGTAGGCAGTTCGGTGGGCACTCCTGCAATGCCAGCGGCAGTCGCGCCAAGCGTCGCCTCAGCGAAGAGCCGCGGTCCGCTGTTCGCGGTCGCAGCGGTTTTGATTCTGGCCGCAATCGCCGGCGGCTACTTTTATTCGCACCGCACAGTGAAGCTCAGCGCCCAAGGTTCGATCGTCCTCGCCGATTTCACCAACACCACGGGTGATCCGGTGTTTGACGGCGCATTGCGCCAAGGGCTGGCTTCGCAGCTGGCGCAATCGCCGTTGTTGCACATTCTCTCCGACCGGCAGATGCAGCAGACGCTGCAATACATGGGTCAACCGGCGACGGCGCGGGTGAC
>JGI12704J13340_1000207_pt1 | contig 11459 bp, 8 predicted proteins | sample BlaSpr_A8_Ref_O2_FD_13340 | JGI IMG/M metagenome (IMG submission 13340) | reverse complement strand
AGGCCGAAGTAGATCAAGCCAAGGCCAACCTGGATTTCGCGGAAGCCCAGGCCAATTCCGCGAAGCTGCAAATTGGTTTGACCCGTCAAACCACCACGCACGGCACCAACGGAGCCGCGGCGCAGAAAAATTCCGATGCGGCCGACTATGCCAGTTCGCAGGCCCAGCTCGAGCAGTCCGCAACGGCCAATCTGCAAGTCGCCGAGTCCAATGTCGTCGCCAAAAAAGCTACCAATGATCGCGCCCAGAGCGATCTGCAGCGATACACGCCGCTGCTTTCTACCGACGATGTTTCGAAATTTCAATACGACGCGGTGGATGCCACGGCACGCGTAGCCAAGAGCGAATTGGAAGCCGCCCAGCAGCAACTGTCGGCGGCGCAACAGTCCGTCACCATCGCCCGCGCGAACACGCAGTCCTCGCAGGCGCGGCTCTCGCGTTCGGAGTCCCAGTTCATGCAGACCAAGGCTCAGGAGCAACAAGTGCCGATCGCCGAAGCGACCTACGCGTCGGCCCTGGCCACTGTCGAACGCGCCAAGGCCGCCCTGCAGCAAGCGGAATTGAATCTCGCCTACACCCACATTACCGCTCCGATTACCGGGCAGGTCACCCAAAAGTCCGTGGATCTCGGTCAATACGTTTCGCCTGGGCAATTGCTGTGCACCATCGTCCCGTTGGATAAGGTCTATATCACCGCCAATTTTAAGGAAACCCAGATGGATCACGTTGCGCCGGGACAGCGGGCGCGCATTCATGTGGATACCTATGGCAAGGATTTCGAGGGCACGGTCGATTCCATCGCCGGCGCAACCGGTTCGCAGCAGGCCTTGCTTCCGCCGCAAAACGCCACCGGAAATTTCATCAAGGTAATCCAGCGCATTCCAGTGAAGATTTTCGTCAAACCCGATAAAGATTCACGCTTCGTGTTGCGGCCGGGCATGAATGTGGAAGCTACCATTTACACGCATTAAAAAATAACGCATGCCCCGGGACCGCCCCATTCCCCCTGCGTGTAGATTTTTACCGGCGAATGCCGGTTACTCTGCCTCGGGAAGTGCATTGTCTCCGGCTTGGTTCGGCATACTATGGAGATCAGCATGAGGCCGGAGCCTTTCGCCAGGAGCCTTCCCGATTGATTGGCTTGATTCGCACCCTCGTTCGACCTTACCGCGGCACTTTGCTAGTCATTCTGCTTGCCATGATCGTGCAGACGGTCATGAGCGTCGCCGGGCCCTGGCCGCTGAAAATTATCCTGGATAACGTAGTCGGCTCGCATAAGTTGCGCCCCTGGCTGGACCATTTGCTGCATCCCATCCTCGACGGCACCAGCAAAATGCAAATCGCCGCGGCGGCAGCAATTGCGGCGGTGATCATTGCGGCGCTAGGCGCTCTGGCTCAGTACATCGCCAATTACTACACCACGAGCGTCGGCCAGTGGGTGGCGAACGATCTGCGCATGCGGACCTATCACCATCTCCAGCAACTTTCGCTGAGCTATTACGACAAGCACCAAAGCGGCGCGCTGCTGAGCACTATCACCGCGGACGTCCAGACCATCCAGAGTTTCGCGTCATCGTCCACGCTGGATATCGCTGTCGACCTGCTGACGATCATCGGCATGCTTTTCATCATGTTTTGGCTGAACTGGGATTTCACGCTGATTGCCGTAGCGGTCACGCCGTTTTTGCTTTTATTCGTGTCGCGCTTCAAGAAGGCGGTAAAGAAGGCAACCCACGAAGTACGCCGGCAGCAAAGCAACATCGTAGCAGTGGTCGAACAAGGCCTCGAATCAATGCGGGTGGTGAAAGCTTTCGGTCGCCAGGATTTGGCACAGGAGGAATTAGGGGAGGTGAGCCGCGCGACCGTTGACGCGGCGCTCAAAGCCCGGCGCATCAAAGCATTGCTCTCGCCAATTGTAGCCGTCACCGTGTCGCTGTGCGTGGCCGTCCGGCGCATCAAAGCATTGCTCTCGCCAATTGTAGCCGTCACCGTGTCGCTGTGCGTGGCCGTCGTACTGTGGCGGGGCTCCGCGCTCATTCTTGCTGGAGCCATGACGGCGGGTGCATTGACCGTTTTCCTTTCTTACCTGACAAAATTCTTCAAGCCGGTTCAGGATCTGGCCACGATGACGAATTCCATCGCCCAGACGGCTGTGGGTGTAGAACGCGTGCAAGCCATTCTCGATGCCGACAGCGTTATGCCGGAGCGTCCGGACGCGCGTGACCCGAAGGCGCTGACGGGAGACATCGTTTTCGACAAGGTGGCTTTCGCGTATGACGCCGAATCTCCCGTGCTGCGAGAAGTGAGTTTTCAAATCAAACCCGGGCAGATGGTCGGCGTGGTCGGTCCCACCGGTGGCGGCAAATCCACGATCGTCAGCTTGATTCCGCGATTCTACGATCCGACGGCCGGCTCGATTCGCATCGACGGCGCAGACATTCGCGACTATACGATTCAGGGGCTGCGAAACAATATCGGTTATGTGCTGCAGGAAACGGTCCTGTTTCAGGGAACAATTCGAGAAAACATCGCCTATGGCCACGCCGGCGCCACGGAACAAGAAATTATGAACGCCGCGAAACTGGCGGATGTGGATGAGTTCGTCGCGCGAATGCCGCACGGATACGACACCATTGTCGGCGAGCGTGGCGATACGCTCTCCGGCGGCCAGCGCCAGCGGATTGGAATCGCGCGCGCGATTATCCGCAACAATCCCATTCTGATTCTCGACGAACCAACGGCGGCCCTCGATACGGAGTCAGAGAGCCTGGTCGTCGGGGCGCTGGAGAAGTTGATGAAGGGGCGCACGGTCATCACCATCGCGCATCGGCTGAGCACCATCCGCGATTCCGACAAGATTCTGGTGTTGAAAGAGGGAGTTGTTGCGGAACAAGGCACGCATGACGAGCTGATGAAGCTTGGCGGCGTGTACGCTGACCTCTATCATGTACAATTCGCGGCATCGACCAAGGACGCCGTTTCGTAACGACCTGCCTTTAGCAGGCGTACCGCTACCGCTGGTATTCAGCTCTTATCCGTGCAAACTTTGGTGAGCACCATTGGGGAGAAGATATGTCACACCGCTCTTTAATTGTTTTGCCGGATGACTCCGCGCAACCGATCGTCGACGCCATTGATGCTGCGAAGAAATCGCTGCGGGTAAAAATGTTTGTTTTTTCGGACCCGGCGCTGCTCAAGGCGGTCATTGCGGCCAAACGCCGCGGCGTCAAGGTCCGGATCATGTTGAATCCCAGCCGGCGGAGCGGAAAAGCCGAAAATCAGCACTCGCGGAAACTGTTGATGGCCGCGGGCGTAGATGTGATCGACAGCAATCCCGCGTTCGGCATGACTCACGAGAAATCGATGGTAGTGGACGATGAGAGCGCCTTCGTGAAGTCGTTGAACTGGGAGACGAAAAATCTCACTGTAACGCGCGACTACGCCATCGTCACCTCGCACAAGCATGAGGTGCAGGAAATCATCGAGTGCTTCGAAGCGGATTGGAAGCGCAAGAACTTCGACGCCGGCGAAGATGCGCATCTGATCTGGTGCACCGGTAACGGCCGCGAACGAATCGCCCAGGCAATTGACGACGCGCGCCACACTATTTTCATCCAGAACGAACGATATCAGGATGCGGTGATTATCGAGCGCCTGGTCCGCGCGGCTATGCGCGGCGTGAAAGTTCACGTCATGGCTCGGCCACCGCATAAACTGCAAAAGGAAAAACTCACCGAAGGAGTCGGCGGCCTGCGGACCATGGACGACGTGGGAATCAAAGTGCACAAACTCAAGCATTTGAAGCTTCACGCGAAAATGCTGCTGATCGACCAAAGCCGCGTAGTCGTGGGTTCAATCAATCTAGCGCCGGGAAGTTTTGACAGCCGCCGCGAACTGGCGATCGACGTCCGCGACGAGGCGGTCGTGGATCGCATGACCAAAATCGTGCGCCATGACTGGAAACACTCACACATCCTCGATTTGACCGACGCGGGCCTGCTCGCCGAACTCGAGCGGCACAAGATCGACGGGGCGGACGAACTCGCACTCGATGGCGCGCCCAAGAAAAAAAAGAAGAAGCGCTGAGCTGGATTTGGCCATGCTGGATGACGCACGTCGCGGCGAGCACGCGGAATAGCGGCGCCTTACACTCCGAGGATGTTGATCTGAAGCTTGTGGTAACCGTGCTCGCGGGCCCAGAGATCCAAGGGAATGGTGGCCAATTCGTCCACCACCGGAACGGCTAGGCCGGTCTTGGTCAGGTCAATCGACTTGAGATAGGTATGGCAGGTATCGCAGACGTCGACGCGAACGTGCGCGATTTCTGGCGCGGAATAGAACGCCATCTGCGGTTCCCGTTCTTCGCCACAAGAAGGGCAAACCACTCGCCGAAAATTCCATTCGTGGGCGCACAGCATGCACACCAGCGACTTCCTCGCCCCATCACCTTCACTGCGCAAAACGCCGGCAACAGGCTTAGCACCGCATAGCGGGCAGGTCGAAGGAGTTCCATCGATCTGCAGGGGCTCGCGGTGGTCGGCTAGATACTCGGCGTAAGGTTGGAGGAAAATCCAAGCCAAAGCGGAGTCGGAGGCATTTTCTCCAGCCGGATCGACACCAAACTGTCCATCCGCGGGCTGAGCATTTAGGTCAAGTTCCGCATCTCCATGCCAGAAATTTTCGATGGTCCGTTGCCAGGCGGCCGAGCCTTTTTGCGCCAGCGCCGAAGCTGCTTGGGCGAGCTGTGGGGGCGCGGCCTGCTGGATTAAGGATAGAAAAGGCGAGAGGTTCGGAAGGAGCAAGAAAAGATCCAATTCGTCGCGCACGGGGCGCTCAGCTGAACTCTTAGGTGAAGCCCCGAGCGCTTTGTCGATTTCCGCATAGAAACTTTTTTGAAAGGTGGCGACGCGGGAGTAGAAATTGAGGCCTTGGACGGCGAAAGCATAGGTAGATGCTAGTTCGTTCGCGCGGCGGATGCGCCGGTCCCACTTGGCCGGAATCATTCCTTGCGTGGAGATCGTCCGGTCACTTGGTCATACCACTTGCGATGAAAGGTCCAAGCCCACGCGCGGGTGACGGTGCCTTGAATCATCGAACCCAGGCTGCCTTGTTCCAGAAAGGTGCTCATGTATACATGAATCAGGAAAAGGCCAATGGTGATCAAGGCCACACTGGCATGAACGAGAATGGCGATGTAACGCAAAATGTGCCAGCTCCAGGGGAGCGATTCGGTAAACCACAGCACCACGCCGGAGAGCAGCAAGAGGATGATGCTGTAGATCATGCCCCAGAAGAATAGCTTCTGCCCCCAGTTGAAGCGGCCCACGGGAGGGAGCTTGTCGTCATCATTTTGAATGTAGAACTGAATGCGGTCGACCCAAACGCGATCGTCGTTGTCGATCGCCATGTCCCGCCGCCACTCTGCAAAAGTCCAGAACAGCGAGGCGGTGAAAAGCAAACCAATGATCGGATGCCAGAATCGCGCGGTCGGGCCGCCGCCGACCATGGTCGCCAGCCAGAAAAGATAAGGCGTCCAGAAAGCAAGACCGGTGGCGAGGCAGAAGATGTAGGTAAAGGCCCCGAACCAGTGATTGGCGCGCTCCAGCATGGAATAGCGCGGAATTAGCTCTTGGTCGTAGGCGTCCGTGGTTTGCGCCCGCTTGATCGTGTCGGTGGGGCTCATGCTGCTCTCCGATCTTTGGGATCCGGGCTGCGATCGCTGGGAGGAATCGGCTCTTCTTTCTTCGGGCCGAAACGCATGTAGTGGAAGGCCATGCCCAGGATGCCGCCCACGATCGCGACATTACCCAACCACTTCAGCGGGCCCTTCCAGAGGCGAACGGTCCAGGGGACATGCGGGTCTTTGGGCAAGCCACCGTACAGTTCGGGATTCTTCGCATCGTGCAGGACGTAGATAACGTGCGTTCCCTTCACTCCAGCCGGATCGTAAACGCCGGCGTCGGGATAACCGGAAACATCGCGCAACTGTTCCGCGCGCGTTTCGGCCAGTTCTTTCATTTCCAGTTTCGTTCCGAAATGGAGGCAGCCCGTGGGACAAGCTTTGATGCACGCCGGTTCGAGGCCCTGGGACACCCGATCGTTGCACAGTGTGCATTTGAAAACTTTCTTGGCAGTGGGACTGAATTTCGGAATGTTGAAGGGACAACCGGTGACGCAGTAACCACAGCCAATGCAGTGCTCTTCCTGAAAATCGACAATTCCGTTGGCGTACTGGACTATGGCGCCGTCTGAGGGGCACGAAATCAAGCAGCCCGGCTCTTCGCAGTGCATGCATTGATCTTTGCGCATCAGTAGCATCATGGTGCCGTCTTCACGCTCGTGCTCGTTGAAACGGATCAGGTTCCAATAATTCCATTCCGTGTTGGGCATGGTCTGGTAACTATTGGCGAACTTAGTTTCGCTGAAGGTGTAGCCGTTCCATTCCAGGCAGGCTACTTCGCACGCTTTGCAGCCGATGCAGGTGGTGGTGTCGACCAGTTTGCAGACTTGGAATTCGCGGTTCACGCCCGCGCCGGCAACCGAGCCAGCGTGGCCGGAGATTCTGACGATTTCAGTTGCCGCCTGGCTCATCGTTCGCTCCCTAGGCCTTTTCAACCTTCACGAGAAACCCCTTGGATTCAGGGGTGTGGGCGTTCGGGTCGGTGACGGCGGGCGTCAGCAAATTTGCCGGAGTGCGCGCGTCGCGGTCTTTATCTTCCTGGATGCCGCGGAAACCCTGATGAATCGGCAGGCCAATCTGGTAGACCTTCTTGCCGTCGATCATCATCGGTTTCAGCCGTCGGGTCACGAAGGCCTTGGCGGTATAGGTGCCACGCGCGCTGATCACGTTGATCAGATCCGTGCCGCGAATTCCCTTTTCGTCCGCCAGTTCCACCGGAATTTCGATGAACGGCTCCGGAATCAACTGCACGTTCATCGGGTTATTCTTCGTCCAGTAGTGATAATGCTCGGTGAGCCGATAGGTGGTGCAGATAATGCTGTACTCTTCCGGCGTCCCAAACTTGTCGTAGGGCGATTTGAATTTTTTCACCAGCGGATTATTCGATTGGTTCGGGTGGAACAGATTTTTGGTCGGACTCTCGATCGGTTCGTAGTGTTCCGGGAACGGCCCATCGGCGAGAACGCCAATCGGTGCGAAAAGGCGGCCGATGCCTTCGGGGTTCATAATGAAGGGTCCCATGTGATCTTTGGGATGGGAGTCGGGCTTGAAATCCGGCACATCGTTGCCGACCCATTTTCCGGCGGCTTCGTTCCACCACACTTGCTTGCGGGTGGAGTCCCAGGGCTTACCGGCTAGGTCGCAAGAAGCGCGATTGTAAAGGACGCGCCGATTCGCGGGCCACGACCAGGCCCAGTTCGGGAACACGCCCATGCCGGACGGATCTTCGGTTCCACGTCTCTGGCAGGCCGCACCGGCCTCGGTCCACATTCCCGAATAGATCCAGTTGCCGCACATGGTGGTGCCGTCGTCTTTCAGCCAGGCAAAACCCGGAATCTGCTGGCCCGCCTTGATCACTTGGCCGGTGACGGGATCGGTCAGATCCGCGAGCGCCTTGCCATTCAGTTCCATGGCGACTTGGGTCAGCGGAGGATGCGCCGCGTCGGCGTAGGCCCAACTCAAATTCAAGATCGGATCCGGAAAGGCTCCGCCTTCTTTCTTATACAGGTCGCGTACGCGCAGAAAAATCTGCGCGACGATATCCTGATCGAGACGCGCCTGACCTGGAGGCGGCACCGCCGCATATTTCCAAGTGACCCAGCGGGCAGAGTTGGTCATGCTTCCATCTTTTTCCGCGAAACCGGCGCAGGGCAAACGGTAAATCGTGGTGTTGATCGTTTTTTGCTCGTCCTTGGTTATGCCCGGCGCTCTCCAAAAGTCGCTGGTCTCGTCCTCATAAATTTCGCCAACTACCAGCCAATCGGCCTTCTTCAGTGCGTTGATGTTTTTGTTGGTGTCCGGGCCGATCATCACTCCGTTCATGCCGAACGCCATCATTCCCTTGATCTTGCCGTTGTACATGTCTTCCCAGATATGCGTCCAGGAGCAGTCCTGGCCGGCCTTGGGCAAGTAGTCGAAGGCAAATCCGTTTTCTTTGGTGGCCGCGTCGCCGTACATCGCCTTCATCAGCGACACGAAAAACTTCGGAGTGTTCTGGTAATAATTCATCGAATCCCACGGGGTGGGTTTAGAGGCGGTGGGCGTAACTCGTTTTAGATACGAGGTTACATCCGGATCCGTCGGCGTCGGAGTCTTAAGGTAGCCCGGCAAACTGTCGAACAGGCCAGCCATATCGGTGGCGCCTTGAATATTGGAATGGCCGCGCAGGGCATTCACGCCGCCGCCAGCCCGGCCGATGTTGCCCAACAAAAGTTGAATCATCGCCGCGGTGCGAATAATTTGCGTACCGAAGGTGTGTTGCGTCCAGCCCACGGCGTAGATAATAGTAGCGACCTTCTTCATGTCGCCATCCTTGCGGACGGAGGTGAACATGTCGACGGCCTTGAGGTACTGATCCTTGGGAATGCCGGTGATGCGTTCGACCAGTTCCGGCGTGTAGCGCGAATACTGCTGCTTCATCAATTGGAAAACGCAGCGGGGGTGCTGCAACGTCAGATCATAGGCGGTGTTGAGGGGAAGGGCGGGCGGCGCTGGTGCAGCTGATTTTTCTGGGGTGGGTTCAGGAGCGTGGCCGGAATTTGCCGCAACCGCACCCTGCGCAGCTGCGTTGGGATGCACAGGGGCCGCGCCGGCTGGATGCGACGAGTTGACTGCCGAGTCGATATGCCCGCTGAGGTCTCCACCTTCCTGATAATTCCAGGTGGATTTGTCGTAGGTTCCGGTGGCGGCGTCGAAGCCTGAGTACAGCCCGTCGTCCGGCAGCTTAAAACCCTCTTTCACGATGAACGCAGCGTTGGTGTAGTTGACCAGATATTCCCTCGCGATCCGATTATTTTCGATCGCGTAGCGAATCAGGCCACCGAGGAACGCAATATCGGAGCCGGCGCGAATCTGGACGAAAAGGTCGGCGGTGGCGGAAGTGCGGGTGAAACGGGGGTCAACGGAAATCAGTTTGGCGTTGCGATTCCGCTTGGCCTCCATCGCCCACTTGAAACCGCAAGGATGGTTTTCAGCCGGATTGCCGCCCATGATCAACATCATGTCGGTGTTCTTGATGTCGATCCAGCCGTTCGTCATCGCCCCGCGTCCGAATGTTGGTCCCAAACTTGAGACCGTGGGGCCGTGTCAAACTCTGGCTTGGTTTTCTAAATACACCAAGCCTAAGCTCCTCATTGCTTTCACTACCAAATAGTTGAATTCGTTGGTGTCGGTGCAGCCGCCGATGAACGAAATCCCTTCGCAGCGGTTCACGGTGTGGCCGGCGGCATCTTTGGTTACAAAAGAAGCGTCGCGGGTTTTCTTGGTCCAGACCGCGATTTCACTCAGCGCCGCATCCCAGGAAATATCTTCCCAGGCGGTCGCGCCGGGTCGCCGCACCTGCGGCTTGGTCAGCCGGCGCGGGTTGAGCATATCCTGCTCGAGCGAAGAGCCCTTGGGACACAATGTTCCGCGATTGGTAGGATGGTCGGGATCGCCTTCGACGTGAATCACTTGGGGCGTGACGTTCTTGGCCTTGTCGCCCAAGGTATAGATGAGCACGCCGCACCCTACGGCACAGTACGGGCAGGTGGACCGGGTCTCGGCAGCGCGCGCAATCTTTAATTCCTTTAGCTGGGCGTAAGCGGGCTGGAGGTCGAATCCGAAAACGGTGGCGGCGGCTCCGCCGACGGCGGCAATCTTGAAAAAGTCCCTGCGGGAAGTCTCGGTCAAGAACGTCTCCTTAACCAGCTCATCAATCGGCGGACTTTCGATTTCTATCCCCCGCGCCACTCGCTTGTCAAGCCTAACCTAAATGTTAGGCGTGGGGCCATACCGTATACCTAAAGACGCTGAGATGCGTGCCATGCAAGGAACGGTTTCAGGAGAGTTGCGAGCATGAAGGTACTCGATCCACGACGGATTGGCATGATTACAGGCGGTCTAAGGCCGAAGCATACTCAGTTCTGCGAGGATAACGACGACTTGTTGAAATCGCTAAATCGTCGAATACTGTTGTTGCATCAAAGACCATCAGACCATGGCCAAACCGATCTTACTCAGTGTTGACGACGACCCCGACGTACTCCGTGCGATCGAACGCGACTTGCGCACCAAATATGGCGCGGAGTTCCGCGTCATTGGCAGCGATTCTCCCGAAGGCGCGCTTACGCTTTTGAAGCAGCTGAAGCTGCGCAACGACAGCGTGGCCTTGTTGGTGGCCGATCAACGCATGCCGCACATGGACGGCGTCGCGTTTCTGCAAGAAGCGATGCACATTTTTCCCGAAGCCAAACGGGCCCTGCTCACTGCGTATGCCGACACTAATGCTGCGATTGGAGCGATCAATCAAGCGAGCATCAATTATTTCTTCTTGAAACCTTGGGATCCGCCGAGCGAGCATCTCTATCCCCAGTTGGATGATCTGCTCGATGACTGGCGAGCTTCGTATCGGCCCGTGTTCGAGGGCATCCGGGTTTTGGGAACGCGCTGGTCTCCCAAGTCCTATGAACTTCGCGATTTCCTGGCGCGCAATCGTGTTCCCTATCAGTGGATCGATGTCGAATCCTCTGCCAATGATCCAGAAACGAAACGTCTGCTCGAGGTACTTGGTCCAGAGGCTTCGAGCTTGCCTGTCGTACTTTTTCCGGATGGGACCAAACTGCTCGAGAGCGTACCGGCGGACGTCGCGCAGCGCGTTGGTTTGAAGACGCGGGCGCAGACGAATTTCTACGATTTGGCGATCGTAGGCGGCGGCCCGGCGGGACTCGCGGCAGCCGTGTATGGTGCCTCCGAGGGCTTGCACACCGTGATGATTGAACGCGAAGCTCCCGGCGGCCAGGCCGGAATGAGTTCGCGCATCGAAAATTATCTGGGATTCCCAATGGGATTGAGCGGCGGCGATCTCGCGCGCCGCGCAGTGGTCCAGGCGCAACGGTTCGGCGTGGAAATCTTGTCGCCGCAGGAAGCGGTGAGCGTTCGCGCAGAAGGTCCGTATCGCATAATTAAATTGGCGGACGGAAATGAAATTTCCTGCCACGCGCTGATGATCGCGACGGGCGTGCAATGGCGGCGCCTCGCGGCGCCCGGAGTCGATCGCCTGCAAGGCGCGGGAATTTACTACGGTGGCGGCGCTACCGAAGCATTGTCGTGCCAGGGTGAAATTGTCTACGTGATTGGCGGCGCCAATTCCGCGGGGCAGGCGGCGATGAACTTCGCCAAGTATGCCGAGCGCGTAGTCATTGTGGTTCGCGGCCAGTCGCTTTCGAGCACCATGTCGCAATACCTGATCGACCAGATCAAAGAGCGGCCGAACATTCAGGTCTGGCCGAACGCCAGCGTT
>JGI12704J13340_1000205_pt1 | contig 11493 bp, 11 predicted proteins | sample BlaSpr_A8_Ref_O2_FD_13340 | JGI IMG/M metagenome (IMG submission 13340) | reverse complement strand
AGATCGGCCAAGGGGTTTCAACTTTCAAAGTACTTTTGCCTGCCCTTGCCCTTTGGGCTGCGGGCCAAAGGGTGCACTTTTTTTAAATTTACCTGTAAAGGTCCTTTACAGATAATTTAAACAAAGGGCAAAAGCAAGGGTTTAAATTGAAACTTCAAGTAAAGGAAAAAGTTGTCAAGGGGGTAGCTAGAGAGGCAAGGGTTGGAATAGTTAGAGTAGAGGAAAAAATAATTGCAAATAAAAATATATCTTTATTATAATAAAATTATCTCAATTTTTGTTCAGGAATTTAAATTTAGAGTATATATTCTTTTACCTTTTGCCTTTAGATTTATATCGAAGATATAAATTCTCAGAGCAAAAGCAAGAGCCCGTATAAATAATTTAAACTTAACTTAGATATTATTCTTTCTACGCTATACTAAGGAGCACAGTAATTTTCTGAACCAATTTTTGTTTTTTAAACTTTTTCTATCTCTTGCTTTTGCTCTGAGAATTTATATCTTCGATATAAATCTAAGGGCAAAAGAGAAAAAGTTAAAAAAATATAAAAACATAAAATATTGAGACTTAGTTAATATTATTAAATTAGATAAAGGGGTTGTATTTATCCTATTAAAATTTGTTTTCTATGTATCTAATAGAGTAAATAATTAATATTTTTATGTAAAGCATGAAGTAATTACTAATTTTTTTTTTAATTATAATAATATTACTACAACCCCTCTACCTTTGCTTTTACTTGAAAATTAAATTGAAACCCTTGAAGTTTCAACTTTTGCCTTAGCTCTAAAAAAGGCAAGGGTTTAAATTGAAACCAAAGGCACTTAGCTAACAGTTGTCAAGGGGTAGCAATAGGGCAAGGGTAAAAAAAATATAACTTGAGTTAAAAATTAAGTTAATAATAACTAAATAATCTATAAATAAAAAATATTAAACTTATGATTGTATAGGCAACATTTTAAAGGCATGATATGGTATAGGACTAGCTAAAGTCCATTCTAAAGTACTTATAGGCTGATTATCTTCTTTATACTCATTTACACTTGTAAAATAAGGAATTACAGACCAAGGATTATTAGAACTAATTTTTTCATTTGAGAATATATCATAAATAATATAACCAAATAGAATAGTAGCTATTACCGATACTAAAGACCCAAAACTAGATACAGCATTCCATCCACTAAAGGCATCTGGATAATCAGGTATTCTTCTAGGCATCAATTGTGTTAATCTTAGATATTTAATTTTAATACCTAAACTCTTAATCTTACGATTAAGTTCAGACTATGTCTTTCAGTTTAAATTTTTATACTACGATAAACTGATTGGGCGCTTCTGTTAAACAAAATAACAGTACAGGATTATTGTTGTTGTTGGTATTACTCACCTGTTAGTCGTTGAACGTTCTTTACTCTGACGCGTCGTAGTCTAAATACCGAGTAAATATTCGCTGCAAATTGACTTTATTTAATAAAGTTATCCTTGCAATTCACCCAATTGTCTATTAAATTTTTAAAGAACTTAAAGAGGCATGGATATTGTTTTAATGTAGTTTAGTTCTTGTAAATAATTTATCTTTATAAGGTTTACCTGATAAAATATATTTTTTTAAAGTATCTTTACCCATTTTAAAAATTTTAGAACATTCAACAGTAGAATAAGTTCCTAAATGAGATAAATCTTTTGAATTATATACATAAACAAGTTTAGTAATTTTAGATAATGTTATAGCTGATTTTTTTTCCCATAATTAGGATTATTTATTCCTATTTTATTTTTATTCTGCATTGCTATCGCTCTCGCTCCGCGGTCGCGGTAAATTCATGGGAAAATGTTTTACCTGACATTGGATTTAGAGGTCCTGATCTATTTAACCCAAAACTAGGCTTATGTATAAAACCTAAAGTTGTTCCAGCAGTTGGAGAATTATTCATAATCATATTTTTTAAATATTTAAAAATAATATCTAAATAATATTGTTCTCTAGATAACATAATTTCTTTTTTTACTGAGCCTGTTTTACCTAAATCTTCTAAAATTGCTAAAGCAAAATTATTATGTGTATAATATAATAAATTATTATAAATAGGTAAATTTCTATTTAAAGTACTTGGTGTCCAATAAGATAATAATCTAACAGAACCATTCCAAGCACTACCTATGTATATTTTACCTGTTATTAAATTTACCCATTGATAAATTATTGTACTTCCTTTATTTTCTTTACCTATTACATTCCTATCTAATTTTGGTGTATAAACCCTAACGGGTTTTGTTAAAAATTTAGGTAGAATATGAGGACCATTAGGCTTTAAGGGTAATAAAATTAAAGTTGCAATCGAAACTAAATTATTGAATTCTACATTAAAATCAAACATACCGGCTAATCCTAAGAAGTGTTGTGGGAAAAAAGTTAAATTAACCCCTACAAAAAAAGTCCAGAAATGAATTTTTCCTAAGAAGTCATTTATATTTCTACCTATTATTTTAGGAGTCCAATAATAGAAACCTGCAAATAAAGCAAAAACAGCTCCCATAGATAATACATAATGGAAATGAGCTACAACATAATAAGTATCGTGGAATGCAATATCTAATGAAGCATTAGATAAAATTACTCCTGTTAACCCACCAATAGTGAATAAAGATATAAAACCTAATGTAAATAATAAAGGTGTACTATATCTTAAGCTTCCTCCATATAAAGTAGCTAACCATGAGAATATTTTTATACCAGTTGGAACTGCAATAACCATAGTAGCAGCTGTAAAATAAGCTCTCGTATCTACCTATTAAGATTAAAATTGAATAAAATCTTAACTTGGACTATGTCTTATCCTTGTTAATAAGGACTTTCCCGTGTAGTCTCTGAGGAACCTACTTAAAATTACATTTTAAATTGTAAATTTTTTGGTTTCCTGCAAGTTTTATAATATTTAGCGGTTTTCACGTACTCTTTTTTTACTTTCTCTATAAATATAATTGGAGTAATCGTACACTAATTTTTAAATAGTTTCTTGCATATAGGGAAATTATACTCCATACTTTTTCAAATATGGACGACGTAAGGAATTTAGCTATACTCCCAATTTATATGTCATAGATTTATGCATAAAAGGCAAAATAATAGTTTTAATTGTCTCTACTGACTTAACTAAAATATAAATTCTATAATTTCCTCCTGATTTATGGATAGAGCATTTAATATTATATTTATTACTTAAATGCTGACTAAGTCTTTGAAGATCAGCATAAATAAAACTATCTGTACAAATATATAAACCTTTAGAAGATGCTCTTGATCCGTCTTGCATAACTCAATGAGCTAGTGCTAGAGGTGTTAATAATGATAAGTCCAAAGGAACTATTTTTACTTTACCATCGTAAAATTTTAAATAAAATTCATTTAATATAGGTAAAGATTTACTTCAAAAGTTTAAATTTTTATAAGTTTTTCCAGTTCTTTTGTCTAAATAAGAGGTTTCTCTATACTTTTTTGAGCATATTTCTTCTAAAGAATTTAACACACTTAAAAAATAGTCTTTTTTATCTGCGCTTTGTGTGAAGCCAAATCTTGCATTTAAACCTCTAGGAGGTAATTCTAATTTAGCGTCTCCTAATAAAGAACCAAATATAATATCATTAGCCTTATTAGAAATTAAGGATTTATTATCTTCTATTTTTGCAACAATAACTTGAGAGTAAAGAATTAAATTACAAAATTCATCTAAACCAACTGAGAACATATGATGGCTTCAAACTAAAAACCCTAATATTCCAATAGAAAACATAGCATAAACCATTCCAATGTAACCGAATATTGGTTTACCTGAGAAAGTTGAAACTATTTGACTAACTATACCAAAACCAGGTATAATTAAAATATAAACTTCTGGATGCCTTCATTTATTTAATTAAATAAAAAAACGAACGGACCATCTCTTTATCTAAAAACTATTTTAAATTTTCGGAAGAATCTTCATAATTCAACCATTTTTTATAAAATATTTTCCAACTTTTTTCTAAATTTGACCCTTCTACCTCCTTTTTAAAGGAGGTTAGATCTTTTAGTTCATAAAATCTAGGAACTAAATGAAGTCTTTTAATTTTAGCGGATCTGCAAGGATGGTTTTTAAAATATTCTATTAATTTCAAGATATCTTCTCTTTTAGAGATATACCATTTAAATGAGAGTGAACTTCCTTTATCGATATAAACATTTCCACCATATAAATCTATTAAGGGTTGTAACATTTCAGTTGTTTTTTTTTTTTTGTTTTTTTTGACTAGCACTTATACTTAATTGATTAGTCGACTCATTAATAGTTATTGTACCATCATTTTTATGTTATAATAAATTGACTTAATAAAATATAATCTTTAATATCAGCCTAAAAGTTAAAACTTATCTGCTTTAGCTGTCCGCTTAGGTTTAAGATTAATTTTATATAACATACTTTCTACCATGTAAGGTAATACAATTGCTCTTAATGAATTCATAGATTTATTCGAAATAAAAATTCTGTATTGACCTGGATTATTAGTACGTATAGTACATATAAAGTTATAACGAATTATTAACACATTAACTAGTACAATTACCTGTTGTAAAGTATAAGAATCAGTACATAAAACTAATCCTCCTAATTCCCTTCTTTGACCGTCCCCACATATTCAATGAGCTAATGCAACAGGATCTAATAAATTATAAATATCCCGAGGGATGACTTTTTTATTCTGATAATAAAAAAGTAAATGAAGATCTTTAATGCAAGGTAATGAACGAGTATAGAAATTAAGAGCATAATTTATTTTATTATTTCTTGTATTAGTTATTAGAGAGGGTAAACTTTGACAAAAAGGTGCTAAAACAGTAAAAACTGAAAAAAGATAATTAAATTTTTCTAAAGATTGTTTGAATCCTATACGAGGATTTACCCCTCCTTTAGAATAAGAAATTCAAGCATCTGATAATAATAAGCCAATTATCCTTACCCGGACAAGGGCAACAGAGTATTGATAATTATTAAATTGATACATTTCAGTTATTTGTCTTGTTAGTCGTCCATTAGATACACCTGATGACATGTGAGAACCTCATATTATTAACTTTTTGGAACAAGGAATAGTAAATTCTGATTTTTTGTTATCAGATAAATTTGTTAAAGTTTGATTTTGAATACTAGAGGTATGAATACTTCTCTTAAATTTAGTCTCAAAATTTGACCATGCTTTACCAAGGATAGAATCTTTCGGGGCTGAATATGCTTTAAGATCTACAACATTGTAAAATTCTTTTACTAAAAAGAATTTATTTTTTTTAGCTGAACGTAAAGTATATTTTTTAAAATACTCAAAAAATATGATTAATCCGTCCTCTGACTCTAAACACCAAGTATGGCGATCACTTAACCCTTTATCTAATAACATTTGACCTCCAAATATCTCTTTAAAAAGAAATAATAAATCATAGGATCTATGAGTAACACTGACACATAACATAGGAATTTGGCTATTATTATTCAATTTATAAGTCAATAAGCCACAAGCGTCAAAAAATCCTGATAGCCACCCACTATTATAATCTAATTTTTCTGGATATATTAAAGTTAATTCATATTTATCACACAATTTGTTTAATTGAACTAATCTATTGGAATTTCTTATAAAACCATTTACGTCAAATATTAAAGCTAATAAACCTGATTTATGGTGTAATCTGTATCTTAATGCTTTTGCATTAGATCTTAATTTTATAGATCCTCCATATCGATTTTTTATAATTTGTAAAGCGTGTTCATCTCTAATATCCATAGTTATTTCTAAACTAGCATATCCTTTTTTACTTAATAAAAAACAACCATCTCCATCAATTAGACCTGCTAACCATTGACACCATTTTAGTAAGTCAGAATTTTTATTTTTAGACAACAAACGTATGGCCTCTGAAGTATCTACTAACGAGCTAAGCGCTTTGGTTACTTGCAGGTTGTAACGTCTTAATAAGATTTTTACATTAAAGGTGTTTTTTCAGCTAAAATTAGATAAATAACAACTTATTCTTAATGTACCTATTAAGTTAACAGTTATGTTCCCGCTTATAGTTTGTTGCATTAGATACTCTTCCTCAGAATATATAAAGGGCCAATTTTGACCAAAAAACCAGAAAAGATGTTGATATAAAATAGGATCCCCACCACCAGCTGGATCATAAAAACTCGTATTAAAGTTTCTATCTGTAAGAAGCATTGTAATTGCCAATAAATTCTTGGTTTCCAGACTCAAGATCTATGATAATTTCTACTTTAATCTATAGTCCACCTTTCCTTCCCTTGCTTTTGACCAATCAAGGGCAAAAGTTGCAACCATTTAAACCATTGTCATCTTTTTCTCTTTTGCTCTCAGAGCAAAAGCAAGAGATAGAAAAAGGGTAATGATGGTAATGATAGGAAAAAATTATCACCCAACTGTAGATAGTGGTTATAATGAAACCCTTGCCTCGGTCATTTTATTATTAAATAAAAATAATGATCTATTGCTTTTGCAATTTCAATTTTAATTGAAATAGTGGTAGCAACCGTTGCTAGGCATCATTACCACCTTTGCTCTTGACTGATCAAAGGCAAGAGTGACAATGGGTGGTAGAGGGATGATGGAAATGAATTAATTTAAAGTAGAAATAAACTCCCTCTTATGTTTAAGATAAAAGGGGGAAACGCTCTTGTATTCACATACAAGTTGAGACTGTATCTTACTATCATAATTTCCTATTAATTACCTTTTTATACTTAAAATTTAGTTAACTGTAAATGATCCCAGTTATAGACAGTTCTTCGTTGATTCATCTGTGATTTAATTTTTGCAATATGTTCCTTATTTTCCATGTGTGTTCCTTGTTCAAAATAATTCAGTACTATCGCCCAATCTTTATAATCCAAATATTTTGTACTTCTCAAAGGATATTTAGACAAATATTCTCTAAGAGTTAGATTAGTCTTAAGACTACTTGTTCGTACTCGATATTGAGGATGTTTACGTTCTGATCTAATATTATTCAGATTTACACCTAGAAATATAGCGATTTGATTCATTAAATCAAACATACTGTAACCATAATGAGTAATTCTACTTTGTACAAGTTCAAAACTAATAGAAATACGAGGTATTTTAGTGTTAATACTATTTCGTACTTGAAAACTTCCGTCTGCTTCAATAAATCCAGTTAGCCAACTATCTTTATCTAGAGGTATACTAGAAAAACCTAGTGATTGTAAGTTTATATCAGGGAATTTATTATTGAGATAAGAAATAAGAAGTACAAGTTGATGATATTTAGGACCTCGCATTTTTCCATTAATTATGTTACAAAGTGCAATAAGTCCTTCAAAATTATTGATCGTTAGAATATAAGCTGCACTTTGTTTCTTTTTACTTATTGTACCATGTCCAATTAAATTTTGTATTACTTGACAAAGTGGAAAATCTTTAAGATTAAATACAATTTGAACACTAGGATAATTAAGTTTTCCTTTATCCCCGCGGCCGAGGCCTTGGGCAGAGGCAGATCTTTCACGTTTAGGTACAATAATAGTACCGTCTCCTTCAATAAGACCTGTTATATAAGAACTTAAAAAAATAGGAGTAATAGGAATTATATTAGAAATAGATAGTTCTGGCGCACAGTCGTTGAGGTTCCATAAAAAGTTGAAACTTTCATACGTTACCTGCTGATTGTCTCTATATGAATTAAATAAAGAGAGTTCCCAGCATACAGCCAGATTTAGAGCAGGCACAAATTTACCAGCTAATACAGGTAGAGATAATAATAATAAAATAGCTGTAACAAATATAGCCCATACAAATAAAGGAAGTTTATGTAAAGACATTCCATTAGTTCTCATATTTAAAGTGGTACTTATAAAATTAATAGCCCCTAATAAAGAGGATACCCCCGCTAAATGTAAACTAAAAATGGCTAAATCAACACTTCCCCCTGAATGTGCTTGTATTCCTGATAGTGGTGGATAACAAATTTTTGTTGGTAATTTCACTTTATAATTAATTATAAAGCTATCATTACTCGCTTTAGTTTGCACTAAAGATCGGACTATATCTTCATCCTTCTAATTTATAATATTAACTAATACTTAGCCTTTTCAGCTTAAGCACAAAAAGGGCTGAGCTTTTTAATTTATAATCGCAGCTATGCTAAAGCTAGGAAGGCGAGGGAGAAATATAAACTTAAAAAATACTGATTTACTTAATCTTCTTAAAGATGAAGTCAATTTAAATTGAAACTGTAAACAACTTATATTTACCGAATTATGTTAACTAATTTTTCTTAAACATAGGTTCTATTTGATCAAAATCAGAATGAATTATTAACATAATTTCTGAATTAATATCAAATTTATTTCTATAATTAATTATAGTATTATTTAAATCTTTATGCACATTTTTATTTATAATTTCAATATTACTTAATATATGTTTTTTTAAATTTATAGATATTTTTGTCAAATTATTTATATCATAGATAGAAGTAAACACTATTACACCTGCAGCAGTTAATAGTCCAGTATTTTTATAAAATTTAACTATATTTTGATCTATAAATTCAATTGGGTATTTATCAAAATGTTGATTTATACTTTCAATATCAAATTTATAGACTTTACCAAAATCTGGTTTAACTAAAAAGTATAATTTAAATACTGTTGCCTCATTATTATCATACAAATCTTCTAAAATTTCAACTAAATTTAATATAAATTTATCTATCATATTATTATTTATATCATAATGATTATTTGCGTTACCAGCATTTAAAAATAAATTATCATAAATTTTAAAAATACCGTTTTTTCTATTAATTATAAATTCTTTATTACTATTATCTAAAAATATATTAAAATTATTGTTTTTAAAATTAACAGGTGAAGTATGTATTAATCTACTACTTTGATTATTAATTCCTTGAGGGGCCACTCCAGATGCTAATACACTAGGCTTATAATTTAGTAAAGTAGTACCTAATTTTTTACTTCTAATTTTATTTCTAATTTCGTTAAGTTTAATAAAATCACCTTTGTGTTTTACATAACATCTAGCCCAAACTCTAAATTCAAAGGATTTCATTCCTTTCATAGTGTTAGTGTAATATTTTATAATATTTTCAATACTTCTTGAATTAGTAGTAACAACCGTACAATATGTTTTTTTAGAATAAGTTTTAATACCTAGAATATATCCTATAGCAGTTAAAACTATTAAATCTAATTTTTGAGTTATTTCAAAACCATGAACTATTCTATCTTTAGATTTATTTACAAGATATAAACTACCTTCTGCTTCAGTAAATCCTATTAACCAGGCTTTGGACATTACAATGCTAGCTTCAATAGTATTAGATACTATGTTATTAACTATTTTCCAAGCTGGAGAAATATAACCTTCAGAAGGAACTATTTTAACTAGAGCTAACATTAATTCATCTTGTTGAGCTTTAGTTAAACTAGTATCTACTAATATTTTATAAGCTTCCTTAAATTTCATATAATAAAAATATTTAGAAGTTAATAAAGGATATTTATCAAATATAGGAAAGATAACTTCAGATAATTTGTTTCTATCTCTAATTCTATAATTAACCATTTTAGTTTTAGTTTCTTTATTTAAACTTCCTACTCCTAAATGGCTTTTAATAAAATATAGTAATCTTGTATTATATTCATGTTGGGATAATTTGAAAGCTAAAGATCATTTTCCATTTTGATGACTTATAGAAAAGGTTCCATCTCCATCAGTAAATCCTACTAACCATTGATAGAATATTTCTTTATTTTTAGTTAATGTTTGTTTTGTTAAGTTGATATTATTAGTTTTACTATTGCTAGTATTTATATTAGAAGGATGCTCTACGGTAAGTCTCTGATGGTTAGAAAATATTAACCAGGCGAATTGTCCCCATGTTAGTAACATTTTTACCACTCCATTAAATAAATAGAATAAGTATTTACCTCCGATTAGAGGAGTTCCTCGCATCAAGTAGAGTTTTATTTATTATTACATTACTGTAATATGACAGCTTATCCTTAACTGTCCAACCTGTCAAATTGTATAGATATTTTCCTTTTCAAGGAAATTAAGTCTTAATCATTGCTAATCCTGATTACATTTTAACAGTAAAATCTGTTTAATGAATCTCAATTAAATTGAGTTCTTTTAGTATTCATGCTATTTTTAAGGGAAATTAATTTAGAGGTACCATCTAAAGATTTATATTTTTTAGAAATTCTAATGTGATGTACTTCACTTCAATCTAAAAAATCTAGATATTTAGAGCTAAACAATGGAAAATTTGTTAAATAATTGATTAAAATATCACAAGATAAAATTTTAGTAGTTCTTACTTCGTAAGCTAATTCTATATAATTAGGTTTATTTCTTTGAATTTCAGTAACATTTTTAACGTCAAGAAATTCTCTGATTTTATCCATTATATAGAAATTTGAATTATTTTTTGAAATAGTTGTAGTTGATTTATATAATTGTTTTTGAGAAATTCTCATATAACCTTTTATGATAGTGGCAATTTCTTCGGAATTTAATTTAAATTCACAATAAAAATTACCATCTGATTCAATAAAACCAGATAACCAAGGGTTGCTACCTAGACAACTATTATCTAAACTTAATTTATATATTTTAAATTCATCTGTGGATCTGACATTTAACCAATCGATTAATCTATGTAAAGCTTCAATTTTAGGTGTTCTCATATTCCCATTAAGTAGTACAGCAATATTTTTGATAGATTTAATATCTTGAAACAAAAGGTCAAGATAGTTTGAATCTTTAGGATACACTATAGTTCCCCCTTTAATTACTTCCATAATCTTTTGGGCTAAAGGTGCATCTTTTTTAACAAAAGTGATTTTTACTACAGGATAAAGCAATTTACCTTTTTGATTTCTAATAGTTTTTGGAACTATAATTGATCCGTCACCTTCAATTAAACCCGCCAAATAACTACCTAAATAATTATCAGAAGAGTCTTTAGATGAAGAGGAATGTAAGGAAGACTTAAATCTTCTACTTCAATAACCTACCTATGAAGTAAAAGTTATATATATACTTAATACATACTTTCATATGTATTATGGACTATATCTTCATCCTCTGGTTAAAGGAGCCTCACGTATAGTCTCTGAAGATCCTAAAAAATTTTAATTAATAGTTTGGTTTCCTGCTGATTGTCCATTGTTATATCTAAATCATCGTTACTGCTCTCTTTAGAGAATAAAGGTTCGAGTAGATTTAGCTTTAGGAGTTTCCAGCATACAGTGAAGTATTTAATAGTAATTACTTACTACTCTGGCACAGGTAACGTACCAGCACCGTTTTCAACTAATGAACTCATTAATAATAATAATAATGATGGAGGTAATAGCCAAAACGAAATATTATTTAACCGTGGAAATGCCA
>JGI12704J13340_1000204_pt1 | contig 11570 bp, 13 predicted proteins | sample BlaSpr_A8_Ref_O2_FD_13340 | JGI IMG/M metagenome (IMG submission 13340) | reverse complement strand
ACCGGCTGCCACGCCCCGCACTTCGATCAATCCTTCGCTGCGCATCGTTTCCAGCAGCACCAGCAAATCGTCGCCGCAGCGCGTGGCATCCACTTCATATTCGTCCAGTAGAACATTGCGCAGCTCCGTGATGCTGGTCGGCTGCTTCAGCAGATTCCAAACACGCGCGCCTACTGGATTCATACCGTAGTACACGCTGTTCTTCAGATTCAAAATGGCTGATTCCTCACCAAGCGGACACGAAACCTGTTCGGATGCAGCGACAACAATCGTATCTAAGGAGAGAGGTGCGTCCATTGCGGCCGCTCCCGTGGTATTGGGCTGGGGCAATTCTTCCGCCGGCAAGCTCGGCGGCTGAAGACCGGTTCGATCCACACGCCCTGCGGATATCGACTCGACCGCCCCTATTCTACTGGCACTCGCCCCGAACAGCAATGACGGAACTGGATTCGCCGTAGCGATATCGGTTATAACGCCGTAATGCCTTCGCCTGCTATTTGCGTGGAAGCGCTCGAAAAATATTTTCCACCTGCACATTCCGGCTGGCGCGCGCTGCTGCAACCCATCGCGCGCCCCAGCGAACGGGCCCTCGCGGGGATTTCCTTTTTGGTCCAGCCTGGTGAGGCTGTTGCAATCGTGGGGCCGAATGGCGCGGGCAAGTCCACTCTATTACGCATTCTCGCCACGCTGATTCTTCCCACTCGCGGCCGCGCAGCGATTTCCGATTGCGACGTCGAGCGCCAGCCCTCCCGCGCGCGGCGCCAGCTTGGCTACCACACCGGCGGCGACGAGGGTTTCTACACTCGCTTGAGCGCCCGGGAGAATCTGAGCTTCTTCGCGGCCATGAATAACATGTCCCGCGCCGAAGCTCGCGCGCGCATTTCGCTCACCGCCGAACGTATGGGCATTGCCGCGGAACTCGATCGCCAGGTGCGCACTCTTTCCACGGGCATGACTCATCGCGTGGGCCTGGCGCGTGCGCTGCTCCATCAACCCGCGGTGCTGCTGCTCGATGAGCCGACTCGCAGCCTGGATCCGCTGGCGGCTGCGGATTTTCGGCGCCTATTGAAAGACGATCTGGTGCGCCAGCACGGCACCACGCTGCTTTTCGCGTCACACACCTTGAGCGAAGTCGCCGAAGTCGCCGACCGCGTGCTCTTGCTCGAAGCAGGACGCGTCACGGCTTTCGATTCCCCCCGCGGCCTGTGCGCAGCGACTGGCGCTACAAACCTGGAAGACGCCATCACGCGCCTCGCACACCACCCCGCGCCCGTCGAGGCCCGGCCATGAACTTCGCGCGCACTCTGCGAAAAATTGCCGCGTTCTTCGCGCGCGATTTCGCCATCGCCCGCGGCTATCGCGGCGCGCTGCTGCTGGAAACGATTGAGGCGCTGTTCGGCGTCGCCACTTTTTATTATCTGTCGCGTTTCGTCGCCAGCCCCGAGCTCGCCAGCGCGCTGCCCAACGGCAGCAATTATTTTGCATTTGCGCTCGTCGGCTTCGCGTTTTTCGACTATCTCAGCGTCTCGCTCACCGCTTTCGATTCCAGCATTGAGGAAGCGCGGCAGAATCGCACGCTGGAAGCCTTGCTGGTGACGCAGACGTCCCTGCCTGTGATCCTGGCAGGCTCGGCGGTGTATCCCTTCACCGCGCTCGCGCTGCGGACCTGCGTCTATCTAGCATGGGGCGCGCTGCTTTTCGATTTCACGCCGCGCGCAGCGAATTGGCCGGGAGCCTTCGCAATTCTTCTGGCGTCCATTCTCGCGTTTGCNGGCTTGGGAATTATCTCAGCGAGCTATGCGATTCTTTTCAAACGCGGAAATCCCGCGAAGTGGCTGGTCCTGGGAATTTCCGGCATGGTCGGCGGGATGATGTACCCCGTCAGCGTGCTGCCGGGTCCACTGCGATTTCTGGCGCGCTTGATCCCGGTCACTTACTCGCTGGAAGGAATGCGCGCCGCGCTGCTGGGCGGCGCGGGATGGCGCGAGCTGTGGCCCTCGATCGCGGCCCTGTTGATTTTCGCCGCCATGCTGATCCCGTTGTCGTTCCTGATTTTTGGCTGGGCGCTGCGCCGCACCAAAGTTACCGGCACGCTGACGCACATCTGAACTACCGCAAGCTTCCGCGTGGCTCCAGAAAAATTGCGCGGCGACGAAGCCGAACGCTACACAAGTTTTAATTGGAACAAGGCGGCGAGCGCCGCCTTGCGTAAGCGAACTATGACTGCGAAACGCTGAGCCGGCGCTTCACGAACAGCCCAACCATCCCTGCGCCCACCAGCAACAACGATGCAGGTTCCGGCACCGTCGAAACCGGCGTGATTGTCAGCGTGTATCCGGGGGTTTCCGACGTGAAATCTTCCAGGGGAATGCTTCCGCTGATGTCGGACATCGTCGGCGAGGATTCCGGCCCGGAGTACAGCGCCTGGGTAAAGTCCGGCGTGTTCATCAGGTCAATCAGGTCGCCTTCGTCAACGGTGAACCCGCCCCCGCCCAGCACGGGATCGAAACTGTAGAAAGTAATAACGCCGCCAGGATCGGCAAATGTGTTCACAACCAAATCAATCGGAGTCACCTGAAAAGAGGCGCCCAAGGTGAAGTTCCCCGGTGCGATCACCGGATTCACCGGCAATATAAACGTCGCCGTCAGCCCATCAGGACCTGTGAGTGAGTAAGACAGCTCCTGGCTGTCGGCTTTCGCCGTCCCCACCGCGACGCAGGCGAATAACGCAAGTACCGCGGCACATCGTAGCACTCGTTCCATGATTCCACCCCTTTTCACTAGCCCGTGAGACCGAACCCACTCGGCCCTGCACCATTATGGGGCAATTGGCCTTCCGTTTACTAGTATTATAACCCGTTCGCAATCAGTACCGAATCCGTGCCGTCCCTGCCGTTGCGCAAAAATTTTCACAGAAGTGCAAATTTACAGCGATCGAGCATCCCGGCCCATCGCCGGCGATAGAGAGCTCTCGCGCGCGAATCAATACATCCGGGAAACCCAAGTCCCGAATCGTTTCAGTCGGACTTGTGGCGCGCCTCCGGGTGCAGTACAGTTTTTCCATGGGCGAGAACGCCACCGTGATAAAAGTTCCGTTGCTGGATCTGCAATCCGAATACGCGGAGTTGCGCGACGAAATTCTACCGGCGCTTGACCGCGTCTGCAAGACCGCAACGTTCGTGCAGGGCCCGGAAGTCGAAGCCTTCGAGCGCGAGTTCGCCGATTTCTGCGGCATAAAGCACTGCGTCGCACTCAGCAGCGGCACTGCCGCGCTGCATCTGGGCCTCCTGGCGCTCGGCGTACAGCCTGGCGACGACGTCATCACCACGCCCAACTCTTTTCTCGCCACAGCCGAAGCCGTCACCTATTGCGGCGCGCGCCCGGTGTTCGTGGATATCAATCCTGCCACCGCGAATCTGGATCCCCGCCTGATCGAACGCGCCATCACGCCGCGCACTCGCGCGATTCTTCCCGTGCATCTCTACGGCCGCCCCGCGGATATGGATCCCATCCGCGAAATTGCCGCGCGTCGCCACCTGCGCATTTTGGAAGACGCCGCGCAAGCCCATGCCGCGCGCTATCGTGCCCAGCGCGTCGGATCGCTCGGCCTCGCCGCCGCGTTCAGTTTTTATCCCACAAAAAATCTCGGCGCTTATGGCGAAGGCGGCGCGCTAACCACCAACGACGACGCCATCGCGAAATTCGCCCGCGCCGCGCGTTCCCACGGACAGACCGCGCGCTACGACCACGAATTCCCAGGCTACAATTACCGCATGCACGGCTTTCAAGGCGCCGTGCTGCGCATCAAGCTGCGCCGCCTGCATGCCTGGACGCAAAAGCGCCGCGAAATCGCCAAGGAATATCGGCGCCTCCTTGAAAGTGCGCGCGTGGAGATGCCGCAAGACGACCCGCGCGACGAAAGTGTNTATCACCAATTCGTAATTTACGTGAACAATCGCAACTCCGTCATTGCCCAGCTAGCCGCGCGCGGCATTGATACCGCCGTGCATTACCCCAAACCAATCCATCTGCAGCCTGCATATTCCGCCCTAGGTTATCCCGCCGGAACATTTCCCCACGCCGAACGCGCCTGCGAACGGGTCGTAAGCCTGCCCATATTTCCCAGCATGACCCCCGAGCAGCTAAGTTACGTGGCCACCGAAGTCCTGGAAGTTGTCGGGAAGAAGTAAAGACGCGCTTACTGGTACTGCTCGGTTCGATTCCCATCGCGCGCAAGGGCGGCAGATAGCACGCCAGCAAATTCATGTTTCAAATCGCTCAGCGGCTGGGGCGGAGCTAGGAGTAATATGAGGGTCGAGATGCGTAAGCGCCAGATTTCGCCGACTCTTCCGACGGACCCACCTTCCGGTCAGGCCTGGCTAGACCTGAACCGTACGGCTTTGGTCGAAGTCACATCGGAAGAAAACGGTTATCCGATTGAATCAGCGCTGCTGGAGGCGGAAAGCCCAGGCTGGCGTGCGGCAAACCCCGGGCCTCAGACAATCCGGCTAGTCTTCGATGAGCCACAAAAACTCAGACGTATCCGGCTGGCTTTCGAGGATCGCGAGAATACGCGCACGCAAGAGTTCGTCCTGCGATGGTCTCCTGATACCGGACGTTCTTTTCGAGAAATCGTACGCCAACAGTGGAACTTCAGTCCACCCGACTCGGCACGGGAAATAGAAGACTACGCTGTAGAACTCTCCGAAGTGATGGTACTTGAATTGATTATCGTGCCTGACAACAGTGGCGGCGCAGCTCGGGCATCGCTTGCCAGTCTCCGTTTAGCTTAGTTCGAGCGCTGCCAGTCCTGTCCGTGAAAATCGGATCAAAATATTGCGCATGCGGGTCGATGTCTTTGCAGAGGAAGACGACATGGGCCGGAGGTGGCACCTGCTGGTCTGCTCGACAAGTTCGGCAACGCTTGGAAGATGGCCCCGTATCGTGGCTCGAGAGAATGAACTTGATGCGCTAAGGGCGACGCGCTAATTGCAACATTGGATGGCAGAACGATGCAGCCGCTTCCAAGAAAGCTAACGACAGATCAGAAGGCGGTTCTGATTCAGGTGCTCGTTGCGTTCCCTGACCAGCCGGTCGAGGTAAGCTACCATCCCGCAGCGAGCGATGCGCGGGATTACGCGCAAGATTTCCTCACCGTGTTCAAGGTGATTGGCTGGAAAGTGAGCGCTGGTGCGCCGTCCGAATCCTTGAACAGGAAATCCTCGGGACTGGCGTTCGTCGTAAGCGAACCAGACAGCCTTCCTCCCAGTGCTGAAGCCTTGCGGGATGCATTACGAGTCTTTGGTGTTGAAGTCGCAACAATTGCTGATCCGGCTTATAGCACACCGCCCGGTGGCTTCATTCTAAGTGTCGGCCCTCGTGCCTGAAATCGGTTTCGGCGGACAAGCGAACTGTCCGACGTGTTTACAGCGTTCACTTTCGAGAATGCCGTGCAGCGTGACAGTGGCGAAAGTTGGAGAAGCGGTACAGCGCGACTTCCAAATCTGGACCTAAGAAAACTTTGCTTCATGCCGTTCCCCGGAATGCGGAAAAGAAATCTCGAAAAGCAAGTTAGCGGTTATAATCACCTTCACCACGATGGTTCGGTCCGAGGCTCCTATGTCTGAACTGAAATTCGTATCCTGGAAGGAAGTATTCCACAAGGCTATTGGGGAAACGGACCACGACCAGCGGGCGCAGCTTGTGCAACAGGCGGACCTTGCTATCTTTCATCGTCAGCAGCAATTGTTTAGCTGCGACCGGCACCGCGAAGAATTAAGCGCCTTGAACGCGGCTACGGAGGCGTTACGGGTCATTAAACACGCGGCACGCACCCTCGAAAAATCTGGATGGCGCCAGTACCGCACGAAGTCCGCATGATTACCGAAACCGAGTTCAATATCGAAGAATTCAAAAAACGCATTCAGAAGATGTCGGATGCCCAACTTTTGCGCATCGGTCGCACCACTCGCAACAGGTGCGACCCCAAGCAATCCGCGAACGGAAAGGCTGAAGCTGTTCACGAATTGCAGCTGGTAGAACTGCGCCAAGAATATCGCAGGCGGTTTCCGAAAAAAGATGTCAAAGAAATCAAAGCCAAAATCACGAGCGAAATCAAGGCGGGGCCGCAATAGCTGCGGCGCTGCTGTCGCTACCCGATAGCGGTTCTGTTTGAAACACGACGGTGGTATTTCGGCAACTTGTGTCATTTTTCCGCAAGGTCAAAGCCAAAAGCAGAAATTCCCGAGTTTTTGCCAACTAGTCCAATGAGCCTGTTGGGTCCTACTTGTATGTCGATGCCGGGGCACGACTGCATTACGAACTGGGGCGGATTGGCAGCGGTTCACATCGCGAGAATTAAGGCGGCTGCTGCGGTGCTTCATGAGTTGAGGAAGAATGAAACAAATCGCGACGAACGGATACGTTTTCGATTTTACCGCCTTAAATCGCATTTCGATTATTTCAAGCAATAAGCCTAAGACAATCAGCTTGGACCCAGCAAATGAAGAAGCGACCGACAGATTGAGGCAAAGTACGCCAAAACAACGCTTGAGAAATAGCCCCGTTTAGTGCGTTCTTGGGGGAATAGTGCGGCTGTAATTTTGCTCCCAATCCGATCGAATCTGGACGCAAGTGCAAACGATTGAGGCAACACGAAATTCAAGGCCGTATCATTACTTCATTTGGACCGGACGGCAAACTAAACTTTGTGCCCCGCTGCTGATTCAGTTTCAGGGTTGCGGGAACGTCCAGCTGAACGATCTGAACCTTTCGTGTCCACGAACCGCTGCTCCAATGATCGGCGCTGGTGTATATGGTTGAGGCGACGATCACATATTTTCCTATCTCTTCCTTGTGCCCATCTCGAAACACGAGCACAGCGGGCGGAAGCTCGCTAGGAGGTTCGGCAGTCGGAATTCGGCGAGGAGTATTGGCCGGGGTTGCGGATGGCAGATCAGCCGCTTGCTCCGACTCCGGCTTGCTGGATTGCGCATCAGTCAGTGTCTGCCCGTAGTTTGTAATTCGCACCCAATGATCGCCGTGCAATTCAAGCAGCAGCGACTGGGGCCGGGTCGGTACTGGAGCCGGGGAAGCTGGCTGAGCAGTCCGCTCGACGCTCTGATTGGTAGGCTCCTCGATTATCCCCGAGTCGGAATCGTCATCAGAATAGAAGTATGGCGCAAATCCCGAACCAGAAGAAAATCGTCGCGAACGGCGCGAGGGGACGACAGGGGATCTCACACCAGCTCGACGCGCGAGGTTCATTCGAGGGCGACTAACGTGAGCAGACGCGACATGTCTCTGGGCTTGCGCGGACGAGGCAAATATCGTCGCTGCGAGTACCGCAAGATCCAGCATCAACAGGCGGTTTTTCATGCACTAATCCGTTCCAGAGCGGCTTCCCCTTCCAAGCTACGTATAGTCTCCGGGGGGCCCGGCAGTCAAGTTTTGGTTCGCTCGTGATCCGAGCGACAAATTCCACGCTACATCGTTGACCTGGCTATCAGGAAATTCAACAAAAACGTCGCAGCCAATCCTCCGGGCAGCGATTGCAATCTCTATTCATCGGGCTCCTGCCGCGTCCTCTCGGTTGAACTGGTCTACTAAGTGATGGCGAATTAGGAAATCGCTCTCCCGGCTAAAAAGAACAGCAAATAGCCAATGGACGGTATCGACGTATGTCTGACTTCGGTCTCTATCAACTTTGGAGCAATCGTTCATCTCACTGGCCCAGAGAACGAGAGTTTTTGAATCCACGTCATTCGCGACGGTCGCCCATGAGCTCGCCGGTTTTGCCAGTTGCGCTTCCCATAGAGCCTGATCTTCTCGGCACAAATCCTTTGTAGTCGTGTGCTTCACTTCCTGGCCGAACACCAGGTTTGCGATCAGCACTGCAACTATTAGAAGGCTGTTTTTCACGTTTGCTCCTCGAATGATCCGATATATCACGAGAACGCAGGCCCATCTAGATATAAGAAGTAAGGCAGTATTTGGCTCGGATGGTCGGTCAATCTTGTCTTCAGTCTCTGACTCGCAGTAGTTCTGGCCTGGCTGGAATTCTTCTGGCACTAGAGAATTGATATTTTCAGTGGCGCGCACGCTGAAACGTAAGTTCGCGCAAAAAAAGTATTACACTTGTACGGCACGAGGCCGTGTCAGGGCAAATTTGCTGCAGAGCTTTCGCACGTGACTCTGAGCACAATTCTCTAAGTGGACGGGCTACTTGGCTGGTGGGTCTTCCAGCCAACCTACGATTCGGGCGAATCGGCAGGGTTGTCTGTGTAGCCCGCAGCAATGCGTCCGCAATCGAGTGGCCACGGGAGTCTTGCCAGCACTGTGTCGTAAGTGCCTAGATCTAAGACGAATGAGTGGGCCACGCTGTTGTCGTAGGGATTTTTCTCAATCCGTGAAACATAGAGATTGCCTAAAATGTGAAAAGTCGTCTCCAGCTGCTGATTCTCCAAGTACTCCGCTTCCGTGTGCTACTACGGCTAGTACGTTGCTCAATACAGCTTCAACCCGATGGCTCGGAGACCTTAAAGCGACTACATTCGACCAACTTCACGTCATGCTCCCCGCCGTGCGTGAGCCCAATAGCCCAACACTGAAGTTCTTGTTTTTTTGTGCGCACCTGTCTTAGTGCCGCGAGGAAACGTGATAGAAATGGACCGTGAACGCCGTCGTGGACCTCGGTATCTGTTCTGTGCGGATACCGAAGTGACCGATATGTCCTCAGGTCCGAAGCGTTCCGCCCGGACCAGTGAACTCAGTATCAGCGGATGCTTCGTTGATACGCGGGACCCCGCGCCGGCAGGCACAGAGCTTCGGATCAGAATCTCTCAAAGAAATACCACATTCACTGCGTTCGGTTGCGTCATATCTGTCATTCCCAACACGGGGATGAGTATCGCTTTCACAAACATTGAGTCCAACCAGCTGTCTGTTTTGGAGAAGTGGCTCCCAGCTGCCGTTTGAAAATGTCCTTAACTAAACATTCATCACGGCCGCCCTGGCCTTCCCCGCCCGTGTCTGGTATGAAATTGCCGCTCCGTCGTTCTTGCCTCTGCAAATTAATTGCACTAGCCTAACTTACGATGGCGAAAGTATGCGCGAAATCGAGCCCGAAGGTTTGCCTTCTATCACCGCATCCGATGGTCATCGACGGGTTCCGCCGCTTGCTTTCGAAGTCAGGCTTCCAGGTCGTCGCCCGGCAGCTTGAGCCCATGCTTGCTCCAGATCTGCGATACCTCGCGGTTCCTCGTGCAAGCATCTACGTCATCGACGCGTACGCGCAGCGGCAGGCCACCACGGCGCTCTTGGGCAATATCCATGACCATAATTCCGGCGCGGGTTTGGTCGTCGTTGGCGACAATCTAAAAGAAGCCGACAGTTACGCGCTGCTCCGACTGGGTATCAAAGGAATTCTGAATTACACGGAAGTGCGCGAGCAACTTCCCAGGGCGCTTCGTCGGGTGGCGTTAGGTGGCTTCTGGGTGCCGCGCCAGGTGCTATCGCGCTTCGTAGATTTCATTCTGGACGCTTCGCTACCGCAGCACATACGTACGAATTCTCCGGCCGAGCTGAGCCGGCGAGAACAGGAAGTGCTTGTTGGCCTGCGCGAGAAACTAGCAAACAAGGAGGTCGCGGATCGACTGCACATCTCCGAGCGCACCGTGAAATTCCACGTCTCCAATTTGTTCGCGAAATTCGGTGTTAGACGCCGCGCAGACTTGATTCTCCTCTGCTGCCGGCAAGACGGTGCGGGAACTTAGTCCACTGGGAATCACAGACGATCACCAAGAACAGGTCAGCTCTAGACTGAACGCAGAGCCATGAGCGCTTGAAGGTCTTTGGCGACGTCGTTGGTCAGGAACCTGAGGGCCACAAACCAGCCGAGCTTTACATCCTCGGCCTTGTATACTACGCGCATTCCGCCGCCGGGCTTCTCGATGATGCGGTCATGCGAGATAGTCGTGCCGATGCGCGAGTCCGCGCCTGCCATTTGCCGGTCAGCTTAAGTTGGAGCCGGAAGCAAGTCGACGAACTGGGAATCCTCGCCGCTAAGACCCGATTAACGCTGCCAGCTCAACCGGTCGATGCAACACCATCCAGTTCATTGACTCGACAACGCTTGCAGGGGAGAACCATCTGTTTGGTAGTGCTCGGTTAAAACCTAGCCAGAGCAGCGTTCCGGCTGGTCCAACCCTCACAAGCGATTTGGGCATTTGTTTTCAATGCCAGACTGGTTCCAGCTTAGTGTTGCGTCGACCCATTGAGACCGCCGCGATAATCGTCCATCGGGGTTCAAGTGATTGCATAACAACGTCGGCTCCTTAGACCCGAGTAGACTATGGTTGTTGACGACCAAAGGTTCGGGAGCAAGGAGCCGAACATGATCATTATCGGCGTGGATTATCACCCGAGCGACCAGAACATCGCGTTTGTCGATACCGAGACTGGAGAAGGCGACGAACGGCGATTGAACCACAGTGATGGAGAAGCCGAGAAGTTTTATCGGGAACTGGCGGCGCGAGGAGTCAGCGTGCGCGCGGGGATAGAGACCACCGGCTATTCCCGCTGGTTCGAGCGGTTGCTGGCAGAACTGGGCATGGAGTTGTGGATCGGCGATGCGGCGAAGATCAAAAGCAAACGAGTGCGCAAGCAGAAGACCGACCGCAACGATGCGCAGCTTCTGTTGAAGCTGCTGCTAGACAATAACTTTCCCAAGATCTGGGTCCCTAATCCGGAGAATCGGGATCTGCGGCAACTGCTCTGGCATCGGCATCGGCTGGTGCAGATACGTACGCGGATCATGAATCAACTGCAGGCAATAGCGATGAACGAAGGCCAGCGATGGAAGAAGAAGCTGTGGAGCGAGGCAGGACGAGCCCAGTTAGAAAAGCTTGCGCTCGCTCCCTGGGCCTCGCGGCGCCGGCAGGATCTGCTGGAGCTACTGGACCGGATGAATCCCCGGATTCAAGAGTTAAGCGGAGCCGCCGAGCAAGAAGCGAAGAAACGGCCCGAAGTGCTGCGGCTCATGACGCATCCTGGTGTGGGCCCGCTGACGGCGCTGGCCTTCGTGCTGATCATCGGGACGGTGGAGCGGTTTCAGTGCGGCAAGCAGATCGGTAGCTATGTCGGACTGATTCCATGCGAGGACTCCAGTGCGGGCCATCAACGACTAGGCCACATCACCAAGCAAGGCAGTTCTCTGCTGCGTTTCTTGCTGGGGGAAGCAGCGCAAGCGGCAGCGCGTTGCGATGTGGACTGGAGNCGACGGTACATGCACCTGGCGCTGCGCCGGCAACGGAACATCGCCAAGGTGGCCATGGCCCGAAGACTGGGAGTGCGGTTGTACTGGATGTGGCGAAACGATCGGCAGTATGCGCAGTGGGTCAAGTTCAGTTCGCACGCGGGACAGCTCGGAACCAGACATGGCGTGCAGTAGAACGCCGTCCACTTGAATGGGCATCCCGCTCCCTCGCGAGAGGGAGTTTGAACGAGTAATTATGGTCTGAAGCTAGGATCGAAGCGATGTGTGGGTCGGACTGAAACCGACCGAAAGATTA
>JGI12704J13340_1000203_pt1 | contig 11591 bp, 8 predicted proteins | sample BlaSpr_A8_Ref_O2_FD_13340 | JGI IMG/M metagenome (IMG submission 13340) | reverse complement strand
TTAGGGCAGGCGCGTCATCACGGGGATTGATGACAAAGGTTCGGAAACCCGACTATGACTAAGCAAAACCAACGACTGGCAGTGTGATCATGCGCACAAAATTGACCGTTTGGTATGTTCCTGTTGCCGCACCTACAAGAATTTTCACATAGATATAATTTTACTTTACAACTTTTACTTTACTTACAACTTGGGAATAAAAAAATTAAGCGGACCGTCATTACTTATCTCATTATATTTTTTCAACATGAAAGGATCATGCCCACGTGATTAAATACGCCCACCCTAAATTCAGCCACCTATAAAATCAACGCAGCCCAATCCTGCTCCACTTTCTTCTCACCTCCATACGATATATAGACATTAGAATAGAATCCTAGAAACTATATAGATCTTAATTATAGTTATCTTATTAGATATAATCCTCGAATACGAATACGAATACTGCTATGGATATGGTCAAAGCAACATCACAAATCCCAATTAAAGACTGTACGTATTGCAATCCCAGAGGAAGCCTAGCTAATTGACTGTTTGAATTTACAAGATGCCCAAGAGCGCCAGCGCTCCAAAATTCTCAGCGAAACTCCGTGGTTCTCCTCGGTCATCGCTAACATTTCAGATCTGACCAGTGCTGTCGACTCGACCCACTTTCTCTCGGTAAGGAGAAACCTTCTGCACCTCTTTTCCAACTTTAATTATCACCCCTAGCACCTTGTTTCGTGGATTCGTTTGCAAGAAGACTGGATATTTCGAGATCACTCGCTAGAGGCCCGAGCCATTCGACAAGGGTTGGGTTGGACGGCTAGAAATGAAGAATTGGCCATTATCGACAACTCCATTAATACTAGTGGAAGGATGTACGACGACTTGCTACACTTCGTGTGCTCTTACCGCCTGATCGACATTCTGGTGCAGTACGAACGCCTATATTCTGACAACCGGCCAATACCAAAAAATCCAGCGATTCCCGGCTCCGCCAAGATCAAGGTACTACTGCTTATATTGACATATTGTTGACTGAAATTGACTTCAAAAAATAGCATTGGAAGAAATTGGAAGATATTCAGAATCTTCTGCTGACAGCGAACACGCTAGTACTCAAGCTGAAAACCACGAGTCAAGTCGTTCCAGATTCACCGCCTTTGCCCATCCACATCCAGCTTCTACGACAGGTTGTAGGGGTACAAACGCAGGCCAATAGCCTCAAAGTATTGAAGAATGTCCTACTCGCAGCTTTCAGCCTCGCATGGATGTCCATCTCTGCGACCTCCTTGTTATCTCTCAAACGCTCAACAAATACTGGATCTAGCGTGGCCGCGAATTGGGACCCTGATTCTGAGATGCTTGTTGGAGCAGAGGGGTGAGTATTGGTACTAAGGGGAGTCGTGAGTCGTAAAACAAACTAATACCTACATTTTACAGCATAAACAAAGATGAATTGAGGGCGTTAAAAGATCTTTTCAAGGTATCCGCCGCAGCTGCCCTTCGATTACCTCTACACCTGGCTCTCACAACGACACCATTAATTCTTCTGATACCAATATCCTTAACGGGCACTCGAGATAGTAAGATGGATATTCTGTCGGTGAGATTACACATGTTACACACCTTGTTCCTACCAATTAATTTGCATGTCAGGTAATGAAGGATATGGGGAACATCAGACCCCAGGGACTCCGAGACATTGAATCGCTTGTGTGGAGCATGGTTTTGAAGATAGCCCGAGGTGAGGCAAAGGCGCCAGAGGCTCTGGAGGAGCTGATGAGTGCCATGCCCTGGAACATCGTGGAGGCTTGGGGGCCGGAAGACCCAAATCGGACTTGGTTTCGTCCTGGTAATTCCTTATTTCCTACAACCTGGTTGACTCGTTTAAACTGTGGTTTTAATACAGCTTCGATGAACTTGGCCGCCGAGAACCCCACAGATGGGGCAATACGAGAGGGTCTGTTACTGAGCGCGACAAATTCTAGTGGGCAAGAGCCTAACCCAGGCTCAGGTTCACACAGAGATGTGAATATGGAAGACGAAGAAAGTGGTCATGATACCAGAACACCAGTGCCGGGGCCCGGGGACAAAGAAGATTCAACGATGACAAGTGCTGATGCAGGAGCAACGTCGGGGCCACAGGAAGGAGATTCAGACAGAGATGTGACAATGGAGGATATAGAGAGTTGTCCTGAACCCGAAACAACAGCGCCGGGGCTCGAGGACAACGATGCCAGAACAACACCAGAGCCAGAGGACGCAGGACATCCAAGTCACGACGGGTCCGAAGACTTGCAAGGAGATCCCGGTGCAGATGTGACAATGGCCGACGTGGAGAGCAGTGTTGCACGAGTACCGGGTGTAATGCCAACAGAGTTGAACAGAGATGATTCGGCAGGCAATGAGCCTCAAATTCCGCGATGGGTCGAGATTGTCCCAGGGGGCCCTACTGAACCTATCGAGACCAGTCTTAGCAGATTCAGCTACCGACTTCGTGAGGCTGTAGCTAGTGCACCAGCCAGCGAACCACCCGCCGCTCCAGAAGGAGAGCTCGACGAGGATATCAGGAAAACTCCTGCTCGTTCGTGGAAGGGGAAAAAGAAAGAGCCCGCGACGAGGCAGAAACGCGCCCCTTCCATGCCGCTCGGCCTGTGGGAGGTAATTGATGTGGACGCTCTTGTAAGGTGGTACAGCGTTATGAAATTGATTGGTCCTGACTTTTCCTTCAGGAAGACCGAGACATTATTGACCTCGACATCGAGGAACAACCACCGAAAATCGAGACAGACACGCCAATCATTGCCTATGACGGACAGGGTGTAGCACACTCTTTTACGCCCCGTGTGCATGTAAGTTTATTTTGTGTCGGTCTCCTAGGTATTAATATCTTTAAAGGACCACGATATTATGAATAGCATCCACTCAGCTGTGCGGCAACTGGAAAGGGAATACATCGACGGGAAGCCACCTCATGTTGTAGAGGGAGCGAAGTCTGTATTTCACATCTTAACTCAGGAAGAATATGACAAGAAGTCAGTGAGGGTGACTCATGAAATTCTACGCACACAGCACATTGTCATCGTTGGCCGGCAACAGTCGCGGGTAAAATTCGACGCCAATGGTCTGCGAACCCTTACAAGGCTTAATGAGCCAGTCTCTGTCCAGGGTGTGTCGCTTGTGTTCCATCTGGCAGGTCTTTAATGGCTCACACTAATATAACGCTAAGATCAATCCGTCCCTCTTAGCGAAGGTGGTGACGGAAATGAACGGGTTAAAAAGGGCACTTTACGTCAGATGCTCAATTGCTCGCAGCAAGCTGATGGGAAGGTCTTAAATGCACTTTCATTCCCAATGCCCGGGGCCGCTACCACACCGGAGCCGTTTGCATCTGATCTTGCCGCATGGAACCAAACAACAGGAGAGCCTGGGTGTAGTCCCAGAGTTGAACGGCCTACTGGGGATATCCGTTGGAAACTGTGCGCAACCTGTGGAGCATGGCATGGCCATCACATTGATTCTGACGGTTCGGGTACGTTCATCGAGGTCGAGGTGGGCAAGAAATTGTGGATCACCTCTAACCATTCTACGGAAGCCAAGGATATTCTGGCGGAGATTGGCGTTTTTTTCGATCCCGAATTCAGTATAGATGAGGGTGCCCCTACGTTGTGGGGTTTGGAGGGAATTGTCCTTGTACCTGGAACCCTCTTGTAAGTTTGGTATTTTTGCTTTCTAGGCATTTTAATTACTGTCTTTACTTCAAGGATCATGCGCCCAGACACGCCGCACACCGTAATTACCATTGAGCATTCGATATGCTCTGGTGGCCACTTCTTCGTGATGTCTTGCATGACTGACACTCTGATTGGGATGACGCATGCATTTATGGCTGATAGGTATATCACCAACACTCATCATACGAAATCAAGGCTCCTTCTTCGTCGTATGGTGATATTTGTATATCTGGGCTTAGTTGAACAAGCGTTAGAGGACGATGGTATGTGTTTCGATGGAAAGCCCTTGCCTAATATGCTGAGCGCATTCTGCTTAGACCCTGATGTGGAGCACCTTCCCAATCCTACTAAAATGGACTCTCTCATGGATTTGATCTCGCTGTGCATCATCGGGGTTTTGATCAATGTGCTGGACTTTAGAACCTACACCCACCGTGCTGCCAGGGAAGAAATGTCCAAGTTCGAGAAGGAGCAGTTGGCCAAGTTTGATTGTAATGGCTTGACTTCGTCTGAACGACAGGCTTGTCAGTACGTTCGCGGTTTGGCTCTGCAGATGCTGCAGTGGATCGACGACCACTACTGTGTGAAGGATGCTGAGGCCAAAACCGTTCGCGGATTCGCCTTCAACTGCCTTTTTACCTTCGTCCAGGCTCTCAGGACTTACATAATGGAGGCTGAGCAGCAGGAAGATATTAGCAGCGCGCCCAACTGCACACTGGTATCTTTCGATAATCAGATAGAGTCTCTATTTCCCCCTGACTCCCCCCAGGGGGTGATTAGCGCTCAGGTGGCTAGCAGTATCCGCGAGATCGAATGTCTTCTTCCACAGACCAAGGATTATACTGTGGCTGAGAGCAAAAAACCCGAAAAGCCTGTCTCTCGAATTTCCCTCGAAGAAGCAACGCTCCTTGGTGAGACAGCGGCAGACAGGAGGTTCAAGGAGGGGTTAAAAACCAACTTTGCCATGGAAGGTATATCTCTTGTTCTGGAAATTTAATTGTGCTTGGCTTATCACATCTCCAGGTTCCGACTCATTGGATGAAAAGCCAGCTAAAAAGCGCAAACGTTGAATGACAGGGTTTAACTCGATTATTCTTGGCACCAAGGGGGAGACTAAAGTTGCACGTCAGACAGTAGTTATGCTCATCAAACACCACATTTGTCTGATTCATTGTTGTTGGCCACCTTCCCATTACTTTAATTCAAACATTGGACAGGCTTCGTCATTCTTTCTTAATAATAATCTATTCACTCTGTATTATGTGACCTGAAAAGGAGGAAATTGCAGGATAATTCCCACCGCAAATCTGACTCGAATATATATGACTCGAGCATAGATATGATATATATATGCGTAAGATTGCTCTTTCTCTCTTCATCCCCATAATATTGACCAAGATATACCCCGATGCCTGTCAGACGCTCATTCAGTCTCTGCGGCAACGACTTCTACCCACTCATTCATATTCGTGCCAAGTACATGACCTATGACGAAAAGGTCGCATATCGTGCGAAGCATAGTGTCCCCAGCACCATCGACAAGTGGATTGCAGATGGAAAGATATGCACCAAGGCACCCACCGCCGATCCACAGAAGCGTGGTCCATCTCTTAAACATCTGTTGTGGCAGGATGATGTTGAGTGTATTTTAAACGTCATACGCAAGGAGGTAGGTATTTGATAAGACTTACTTGGGTGTTGCCAACCTCATTATTTGCCAGGGACTCGTCGAAGGTGACGCTCAGGACACTGAGGAATTCACGCTGACACTCTGTGTTCGTGTCCCTCCAACCACCGGCTTCTTGATGCACTACTGGCACAGTCCTACCGTGGTTATTGACCAATATATGGGAGACTCTCGTGACAAACACTCACCTCAATGGCTCGAAACCGTGCAAACAGAGCGCCGGTTCTGGCAGAGTCGCACTCTCATGTTGGAGATGATGCTTTACTTTGTGCGAAACATCCCTCATAATTCTAGGGTATCAACACGAGTCATGTTCTGGTGCAGCGCTATGTCGGTGGGTAACATCCTCTGAGCAGTGAGAGTAACCACTTACGAGGCATTCGAAGATACCTGCATGGCAGCTTATCCGTCCTCGGCCTTACTTTGATTCTATCCCGCCGCGCAATACACGTAGCCACAAGCAGCGGGCATCGGATCTGCCTGCAGAAGAGTCACAGCAGCTGAGAAAGATTCTCAATGAGGGGTCGCCATCGCGGAGAAGGAAGTAAATACAATTCGGGCAGACCACGCATACAAAATAAACTGCCTGGCGTATTCCTGTTCCCATGAACCCACAAAATTTTGTACAGACATATAACTTTACTTTACGACCTGAGTCATTGAACAAAAATAAATTTAAGGGGAGCATTAATAAGCAGGTAACCATGTTCACGTGATGAAGTATGCCCACCCTATTATATAGCTTGGCACATGCTCGGTTCACCCTATACGCCCTCTTGAACTTGTATGTAATGCCCCTTTCTTTCTATAACTGAAGCTAATGCCTATCATTGAAATAGAATCCCTCATAGATTGTTGTTTTGGTCTTTCAGGCCAGTTTCCACGTCATGGAAAGTGTGCTATTATCACAGCTGTTCAATCGGTCTTCCAAACCATCTCCCGACACCACCGCCGCCGATACCACAACTAGCATCCCTCAGGTTTTCCCATTGAAGGACATTCCAATAAATATTCTTGCCTTCCGCACCATCACCAAATTGCTTGCCCTGATACAACAGGAGCAGGCATTCCGAACTGATACTGGCATGCCTGCAGCTGATCAGCGCCTCGAACTCAAGCTAATCAATGCACTCTCTACCGTGGCCGTCATTGACCATGAGGTTGTCGCAGTTGTAAACAAGTCTGGCAACGACTCAGGCAAAGTAGGTCTCATCGCCTATGTCGAACCCCCTAATGATACTACACCCTCCGAGTCATCCATTTTTTCCTTCTGGAAGGTCCTCTTCTCCCAGAATTTTCGCCCTGATAGCAGTGACTCACACACGCCCTCCGCAACCGGGCAACCCGTCATCTTCAGTGCACAGGTCTTGGGTGGCCTTCCATCATTGGATAGCGATGAGGCGATAAAGGCGTATGCTAAAAACTGCTGGTGAGCACTTTAATAATTTCATGGCGGCGCATGCCCACCAGTGTCCTCTTCTGTACAATAGGACTGGTCAGACAGTAGCCAGGCACCTATGGATTATCGGCAGGCTGCTCGACATGAAAGACCCCAACACCGGCAAGTGGGGGAGTACGGCCAATGACCTTCTGTTCCACGTCGTCGCAACTTGTTTTGCGAAGATGAGTCGTCGGTTGAGGCAGCCGGTGTCAAAATTCTTCATCGAGTCTCTGCAATCAGTAACGGAGTGGACGTTCCATGAGGAAAAGCGCGATAAGCCCAAGGCGTTCGGGAAAGACGAAGACCGACAAAAGATGGAGATTGAAGAGGATGGGCGATTTGTAGCCGACTACTTGTTGCCTATTGCAACCCGGGGCAAATTTCCAGAGTTGAGGAGGCAAGCACAGTTGGTTAAGGATGGGAAGGACACAAGGCTCTACACCGAAGAATCTTACCAGGAGTTCCATTGCATGTTGCTTGAGCTTATCAACAAATTTACGAAGTCACTGCTTGAACTGCGCGACCCCCTGCGCACCCAAAAAAGTTCGATGGATCATCCGATCCCAGGTGACGAGGCTTTCAAAAACAAAGTTTCTAAGGCATTAGTGTATGGATATGCACTCCAGAGACTAGTCAAAGGCGCCGCCCTCAAGATGCACCTGCAAACCATCGCACCCTCGCTTAAAATGTGGAACCTCCGTAAATCTCCAACGCCAATTTCAACTGAAGAAGAGCTGCGGGAACGCGACGAAGACATTCAGGCGGTCCACCAATCTGTCCAAAATGGAGCCGCAGTGGTTACGTCTTACCTTGACTGGTTCAAGCTTTTGATATCCCATTTTGATGCCGTGGATATTCTCGTTTCATACGTCACTTCGAGGAAAATTGACAGCATTTCTATCAACATTTTGGTCGCTCCATTCGTGGACAAAAAATTACTCCCATGGAAGGACCTCTTCGGCGACTCAACACTACTTCCCGCACCGGCTGTTCCAGGCACGGAAGGCAAACAGGCATCCAACAACGAGATACTCACATTTATTACCACAGCCCTTGCAATGTTGCCTAAAATCAAGGAGGCCGAGCGGGCGTGGAACAATAGGGACAAGCGCAATACCACCATATGCTTTCAAACGTTGAAGACCTCCAATGTGAAGAGCTGGGTGAAATGCGCAGAGAAAATCCTTGTCAAGCTTGAGGACGACAACCTTTCGGACCAAACGTCTGGAGAAATCACCTCCGAAATCCAGTCTTTGCGCAAGAGCACCTTCTTTTTTGATGCTCTGGTCGAACCCAAATTCAGCTCCTTTTCAGGCACGCTCCATTGCGAGGCCTGTCTGGCGAGCCTGCTTGCTGAGTCCCCACTTGCCAGCAAAGACATATTGGCACGGATGGAGGTGAGTCAGGTTTCTGACTTATTTTTATCATCTGAGTCTCATTTGTTGTGAAAGGGTTTTGGACCAGTTATTGGAGTGTCAAAGCGTTGCTGCCCAACATGTCACCATCTTCTCTCCCTCTTATCGAAAGGCAAGCGTCCATTCGTCATAAGAGGCTATCACAACACTATTTCAGCTTGCACCCTGCCCACATGGCTTCCGAAGCAATTCGTGGATGCAATGAATGAAACTTTTGGCGGTCAGTTGAGACAGGAGCTTGTGAAACTCATACACTGCCCAAAATTATTGCATAGTTGTCATCGTTCTACAGGTTCAGAGAGACTCTCTCTTGACAGCAATCAACAAGACCACGACAACAGGGTAGCTGTGGCGCCTTTTCTTGAAGTGTTTGGTCTTGACCAGGAATGATATTACTGTATACATCGTTGTCTGCTTTCCTCTTTTCATGTAACGACAATTGCGGACTTCATTTGACCTAACATCGCTCTTGTTCCCTAACTCCCAGTTGGAGACAATGAATAAGAGTACATATGATTCCATTTACCCTTTCAATCATTCACTTTGTTTCGTGTTGCTGAGAACGATGGGGTGGTTAAAGGGCGGCCTCAACAGCTCGCAAATATAGGGCTGCCAAGTTCTCCGGTGGTATTTCACCATTTGTATGTTATTGGCCCACAACTGACACCAGGTTTGGAATCCTGAACTATGACTGCTCACGTGATTAAGTAAGCCCACCCTAAACTCAACGATCAATGAAATCAGCGTGGCCTGGATTGTCCTTCCTTTTCTTCTCACCTCAACATGATATATAGATCTCAGAAAAGATTCGCAATATAAGACAATATGTAGATCTTAAATATATACAGTTATCTTATTAGATATAATACCCCTCGAATAACCTGAATATACCGTCCAGGCAATCCCGCAAATCGCAATTAAAGACTGTAAGTTCCGCAATCCCAGATGAAGCCCTATGTAATTGACTGATTGAATTTACAAGATGCCCAAGAGCGCTCCGAAATCTCAGCGAAACTCCATGGTTCTCCACGAGTATGCCGAACTCCTTAACAATAGTGATTTAACAGAAGGGATATTGGTAGACGCGTATAAAATTGAGATGGGCCCAAGCTGCTGCTGGTATGTGTTTTCCGAATTCCCATTGTGTATTTCTTTCGACTCATTCGCCGACATGATCCTGCAACATCCCTCACAGAGCCGATAATCCTCCACATACTGGCGAGTCACATTGATGAAATGATAACGTTCAGAATCAACTACTTCGCTGACAGAGATTTCTCCCAATCATTTTTTTGTTGAAATGCCAAAGGGTGCAGGATAGATTTGCGGCTTCAAGTTCATGCAATTATTTATTTATTATCGACCATTTTTGTGTTTCTTCCTTTTATCGCTGTTCTTTCTGCCTTGTCGGACAGCATCTTCTCCCTCGTCTACTCCACCTTCTCTTCTCGCACTTTTTGCACCTAACGTTCATTTATTCACCGGCTCTTTATTTCCTCACCTTCCCAATGTCTTCGCCCTCGACTCCCGTTTGGCATCTCAGAAAACTCTCATACAAAGCCCAAGACCGCCGTGACCTCATTCAATCCATCTGGCGCGCCCTCGCAGAAGTCGATGACATCGTTTCTCAAGAACTTGCAAGGGTCCAGTCCACCGAAATTGTGGCTGTGATTGTAACGTAAGTTTTTCGTCAAAGAGATGTATTTTATTTTATTTTACTGACCTTTTATCCATAAGTTCTACCTTTCGCGATTCAATAACAGAGCCTGAACCACACTGGACCTCCAGAGTTTTCGCATCGACTCCGAACGGTGGCTCAATTTATCTTGGTGGACTTCACTCATTCTCTTCCGACTCACTTTCAGTTGCAACATTCCGACCCCGCCGTCAGGACAACAGGAAGTCACCTTGGAGACATCGTACCCTTGCTGACTTTCCCAATCGCAAAGTGCTCAAGCTGACAATGGCCGACATTTAGAAACATATTTTTTAGAATCGAATTTTTGATCGTTCGCTAAATCCTCTTCATGATTAGTCTTGTAATCCTTCTTCCTTTTTGATTCCAGATATTGCCCTTGGTGTAACTAAAAGACTGGCTATATTTGTATATACTCCATATCAACGTCGATCAAGGCCGCGCAGCCCAAAGATCTTCAACTCACCCACCCCTTTCGAATTCAAGGGCGATGGCAAGGAGAGGGTTCGAAAAATTGTAGGTGATATACCTTATAATCAACGATAGGCCCAGACTCACCGGAAATCAGGTACACAATGGCCGCCACTACCAGTCGAGAGGAACACATTACAACCAGGTCGATCAACATCGAGGGGGAGTGTTCAGTCTGGAAATGGTGTGGACCTCGAATTGGAATGTAGGCCTCTTGTGAGCACTTCATAGATATGTGGTTCTATTTTTTTGGACTATGTACTGTGGATGTATATATTTCTTTATGTTGGATCAGTACGACCCCCAACTCGGATGATTCCTCAATCATCGACGACCTCTCATTTGACTATATCTGCGACGCAGATGGCCACATTGTCTGTCATGTCGTGCCCAGCAGATCTCCCGTCTCCAATGTATTAAATGGTCAAATCATAATAAGCTATTCTGGATCTAGCAGATGGGTGGAATAAGACCTCCTGGATGGTCCCGCAGATTCATGGGTATTAGGTGTAAACATGTGTTGACCAGCTGATTTCACATTAAATATTTCAGCTGTCATGGAGCTGGTTCTGTATCTGGAAGATGGGTGGAATAAGACCTCCTGAATGGTCCTGCAGCTTCATGGATATTGGGTGTAAACATGCATTGACCAGCTGATTTAACATTAAATATTTCAGCTGTGATGGAGCTGGTTCTGTATCTGGCAGATAGGTGGAATAAGACCTCCTGGATGGTTCTGCAGCTTCATGGATATCAGGTGTAAACATGTGTGTTGACCAGCTGATTTAACATTAAATATTTCAGCTGTGATGGAGCTGGTTCTGTATCTGGCAGATAGGTGGAATAAGACCTCCTGGATGGTTCTGCAGCTTCATGGATATTAGGTGTAAACATGTGTTGACCAGCTGATTTAACATTAAATATTCCAGCTGGGATGGAGCTGGTTCTGTATCTGGCAGGTAGGTGGGATAGGACCTTCAGGATGCTCTTCCTGCCTCATAGTTATCATGTCTGAACATGTGCCAGCCAGTTAATATGACATCAAACCTTTCAGCTGGTATAGAGCTGGCTCCATATCTGGCCCATGTGCATTGACATATATTCCTAATGAATTTAGAAAACGTGACTGCTAGGTGTCACACATTTGGCGGTGTACGTCAAT
>JGI12704J13340_1000200_pt1 | contig 11646 bp, 10 predicted proteins | sample BlaSpr_A8_Ref_O2_FD_13340 | JGI IMG/M metagenome (IMG submission 13340) | reverse complement strand
CGCCCAATCCAAAACGCATAGCACCAGCAGACCGAAACCACCAGGAGATCCAATGCGCCGCGCCACGAGGTATATGAAGACGCTGCTGAGGGTTGCCGCCTTGGTGATGTTTAGAAGATCATGAAGACTCGCGTAGCGTAGCGAACTCTTGTACAGCCCAACGGAGTAAATTCCGGCGAGTCGGAAGGCCAGGACCATGGGCAGGAGTGACAGCAACACCGTCAGATTCCATGTTTGACCATCGTGCAACAACAATACGGAGATAAAAAAGGAAAGCGCAGCCAAGCTGAGCTCTGCGAGCAAAACCACGGTGCGGTGAGTCCTCGATGATATGGCTCTCCGCATTGCTTGGACTTTGCTCACCGGCTCTAGCGGTACGATCGTGGCCGCGCCTTCGCCGTTCAACGACGCCTGAGAAGATCCATTTGAATTCATTTTAGAAGCCGCCTTAGAAAAGTTGGGAGTGGGTCGCTGGATTGATTCAGAATGATTCCGATAAGCGGTATTCCTCTTGCCTCCACATCCTGCTTGGCTTTAAGCGCTACATCCGGCGAAGTTCCCGAAGATTCCATCACCAGGATCATGCCGTCAGCTTCCTGGCCAAACTCTGCCGCGTAATACTCTGCGGTGACCGGAGCCGAATCAACCAAGACGTATCCGAATTCGGCGCGCAATTCGGCGACACTCGTTCCCAGTCGGTTCGTCGCTTTCAAACCGAGACTAACTGGGCCCGGTTTACCCGCAGGCAAATGCCAAAGGTTGCTGCCCTTGACTTGGCTCGCGAGAGAAACCAGGGAGCGCGATTCGCGAAGAGCGTCCGCCCAACCGGACAAGTTGCCTTCGCCCAGATGACTATGCAAGGTAGGGGTTTGAATATTCGCATCCACGGCGCAAACCCGCTCATTCACCTGCGCGGCTAGAATTTTGCTGGCTCGCGCACAAACCCAGCTGCTATCGACACCTCGATTCACTCCGGAAAAAACAACCATCCTCGGCGCCCGCAATCCTGGATTAATAAACACTCTTTCAACGAGCCTGGCAGCCTCATCACGGACAACTTCCGCTTTTGGGGCATAACGTTTCGCTGCAACATCGCCGGTCGAAGCGTAGTCCTGCTTCTCGAAGTGCCCCTGCCTCCAGCCAGCTTTCTGTAGCACTTCGAAATTCTTGCTCATTACGATTTCCTGGAATTCGGGTTGCGATTACTGTTAATCTCTTCGAACGTTCTGGATTCTGTCTCTAGCAGATAGCTGGATCGGAGCCGGACCTGTATCTTCAGAAGACGCACTCTAATTCAACGCGTAATTGAGCCAAACGGGTCATGCTCCCTTCCGGGCAACGCGCCAAGAACGGGTACATCCAGATATCTTTCGATCTGGGCCGGAGTGCGCAGAGATGTGTCCAGGCGATCTTGAACAAAAACCACGCCCGAACTTACGAGGCAGGCAAAGATCCACCCAAGTATCAAGATCAGCGGTACGGGATTGGTCGGGAGGAAGGGCACAGTTGCGGCCTGAGCGATCGATACGTTTAGAATTCGGTTTTTATCGAACGCGTCGGAGATTCGAGCTTCTTCCCGCTTGCCCTGATAGAGAAGATAGTTTGCCTCCGCGGCTTTAACCTCTCGCAGCAACGCTTGTTGTTGCAGTTGTTTCTGATCTTTATCAATCAGGGCTTGCTGGTAAGACTTGTCCACGCGCTCCGAAGACGCCGCGAGGGCGCGAAGGGACGCGAGGTCCGCTTTGGCTTTGACTAACTCCTGCCGTAGAAATTCGTACGTTGGGTTTTGATCAGTCGTTTCTTCGCGCAGAGGCGCTTTTTCTTGTGCGTCAATCGCCGCATGGACTTGAGCGATCTGGGACTCAACCTCACGAACCATCCGATCCCCGGGCGCATATTTCGTGGTGAGGTCGGTCCGTTGCGCCTCCAAATTCACCAGAGATGATTTCAGCTGTTGCATGAGCCCGCCGTTGTCCGCGGTGTGGAGCTGTGTCGTGATGCGCGGCGGCGTCTTCTCCAGTAGCGCCTCCAGAGAATGTAGATGTTCTTCGGCTTGCGGAATGTTCGCCTGCGTTTGACGCATGCTGAGTTCAAATTCGGCTAGCTTTGGAACGGTCGACTCTTTTTCTGACTCGTCGGTGACGATTCCGGCGTCACGATCGAAATCGGCGAGCCGTTTTTCCGCGTCGTCCAACGCCTGTTGATATTTCACCGTCTCACGGTCAAAGAAACCAACTGCGTCATTGGGTCTGACCACGGAAGCGTGCTTCTCGAGATAGAGATTTCCGTATGTGCCAAGAACATGGGCCGCCCATTGCGGATCATCCGCGGAGTAACTTACCGAAATAATGAATGATTTCTTTACCGGGTCAATCCGAAGGTCGCGATCCAATTTGCGGGCCGCTTTACTGATTTTGACGTGCTCGTCTTCTTGTTGTGGCGTCAGGTGAAACAATTTCACGAGCCAGGAGCTCTGTTTAGCGTTCTGCAAACCACAGGCCGTGACCACGTTTTCCAGTAAATCTTCACTGCGCAGAATGGCGACTTCTGAATTTATGTCTTCTTCCGTCAAGCTTGGCAGGTTCTGTTCCACCGCTGCGGTTTGCTGCGCCGTGACCAGCGGATCCAGTCTTTCGCGATGCACCAATATCTTCATTTCCGATTCATAGTGCAGCGGCAGCAAGATCGCCGCCAAGACGGCGCCTAGAAAAATAACGAGAAAGCACGTTCCAAACGTGCGCTTTCGACGCAGGCCGATTTCCAGGACTTCCCGCAACGTCAGCGAATCAGAGCGTCGGGCTAGACGATCGTTCCACACGATTTCGTGACTTTCCATAAGCGACTCCTTTCGTCGAGATCAGAGCAAGCCCGGACTGAAATAGGTTCCAAGCGAAGTCCTGGGCAGAAAACGATCGACATTCGCCATCCACGTTTTCGGGACAAATAGCATGTCGCCCGGCTGAAGCATTGGATCTTCCTCAACGTTCTTTCCCTTCATAACGTTCTTCAGGTTATAGACCTTTACTTCTACCGTGTCGTTCGTGTACCGCCGGAACAGAAATACTTGTTTGTTTTTGGCGTAGTCAGAGAACCCGCCCGCGATGGCGATCGCCTGGCCTGCCGTGGTGTCGCCACGCAGATCGTATTTGCCGGGTTTTCCCACCTGACCTCCGGCGATGAAGTATGGTTTTTCGAAGTCTCGCAGAACGACGCTGATGACCGGGTCGTTCAAGACGTTTCCGTAGTCTTTCTTGAGTTCTACGATCAGTTCGGGAACGGTCAATCCCTGTACATGCACTTCGTCTGGCAGTCCTTTAAGTTGAATGAAGCCGTCCGGCTGCACCGTTACTTCCTGATCGAATTCTGGAGTGTATCGAAACGAGAGTTCCATAATGTCATCCGCTTCGATTCGATATCTTGGATTGCGTTTGTGCAACTCCGGTCGAGAGTCACCCGTTGGCTGATTTGGTATCGTTGACGAGTTCGCCTGCTCAGCTGATTGGGCGGGTTGAGGATTGCTCTGGGCAACACAGACCGAGCCTGCACAACCAAGAACAAAAAATAGGGCCGCTATGATTGAGAGCTTTCGCATAAGGAAGTCACCTCGCTGCTATTGAGGATTTTCGGACGAAGTCGGTCCGCGCTCGGAACTATGAAGTGAGGGTCGATCGGGAAGTATGATCCTGGTACCTGCAGGGATTGGATCAGAGGGTTCGTGGATTCTGGGATTCAAACTCCGAATTTGCTCGACAATTGACCAGGTCCACTTTCCGTAATACTGCTGCGCTATTTCGAAAGTAGTTTGCGGATATTGCAATTCCACCTCATTTGACTGCGGCGCGGATCCTTGCCCGGCTGTAATTCGGCCACCTCGATTCGCGGCAGACAGCACACGGGTTGGATGCTCTCCCGGAATTCGGATCAATGTCCCTTTCCTTATGGTCTCGTCGGGTTCCCCGATGCCAGGATTGAGCTCACGGATTTTCTCAATGATCTCCCAATTGGACTGTCCAAAATATTCGCGAGCGATATCAAATAGATTTTGTCTTCCCGCCGCTCGAACCAGGCTAGAACCGGACGCTTGATCATCGTCTGCCTCGTGGTTATTGGCGGGTTCTAAGGTTGCATTTGACTCTGAATCGCTCGGCACATCCGCGACTTGCTTTAGTTCGGAATCCACGGCCACTGGCTTCTCCGTAGCGATCGCCGGAGGGCGCGGCAATTGAAGCGACTGTGGCACCGGCACGCTGGTAACTGGACCATCGTTTGAAACTATTCCTCGAATGGTCTCTTCGAGCGCGATACCCGGATCAGTGAAAAGAACTATTAGCAGTAGGGGAATTAACATAAACGCGAAGAATGCCAGGCCAATTCTGGAACGCTCATGCTCAGATTTGGGTTCGGAAAAGTCACTGACATATAATCGCGGAGACTCTGGGGCGGGGTTTTGGGCCTCGTTGCTCGGCCTGGTGATCCGCGGCGCAAGCTCCAGATCAGCAAGGACCTCGCGCATGATTTCGCCGTCGATCTTCTTTCGCTGGGTCCCGAAGCCGATGGTCAGCGCTTGAAAACACAAATTATTAATGTTTCTGGGAATTCCCTGACTAAATTGAAAGATCATTTCGACGGACTCGCGCGTAAAAAGCGGGGGGCCGGCATATCCGGCCACTCGCATTCTGTGCGTGATATAGGCGATCGTCTCTTTGAGTGAAAACGGAGTGAGGTGGACTACAGTCGAAACGCGTTGACGAAGTTGAATGAGTTCGGGACGTGCCAATTTGTCCGCCAATTGTGGTTGGCCCGCAAGCACGATGTGCATTAGCTTTGCGTCGGCGGTCTCGAAGTTCGATAGCAATCGCACTGACTCCAAGACTCGTTCGTCCAGATTTTGAGCCTCGTCAATCACCACGACAAAACGCCTTCCAGCCTGCATTTCTGCCAGCAATGCCCTATTGAGCGCTGCGCGCATTTTGGCCAAGTCGGCTTTTCTTGCTGAGATGCCCAAATCGTGAAGCAGACTTCCCAAAAATTCGTGTGGTGTGCAATCCGTCTGAAACAGGAAGGCAGTTCGAGCTGAAGCCTTGAAGCTATCGAGTACCTTGTATAACAACGAGGTTTTGCCCATGCCCGGTTCCGCGATAAGGGCAGAGAAGCCGCGGTTGGTCTCAATCGCATAAAAAAGAGATGAGAGTGCCTCTCGATGAGATGAACTCAAGTACAGGTAGCGCGGATCCGGCGTTACACCGAACGGTTGTTCGCGAAGTCCGTAGTAGTCGAGAAACATGACGTAATTTGAATCCCAGGTTGTCCGCTTGTGGCTGCAATGCGGACTAGATCTTTGCGGAGACTAAAATTCTCTTCAGGGCTGGGGCTACAGTTTCTGAAGGACCTAAAATTTATTGCAGGCGGGTCCCAGGGGGCCGTTCAACCAGCGACGCGTCGATTTCAACGGCGGCCGAACGTCCCAGCATTTCAACCGACAACACTAGCCGGTAAATATCTTTTTTCCGCGTGAGAATGCCTTCCGTTCCAGCGAGAGGCCCCGACTTGATTCGGAGCCGATCACCGGTATTCAGAAAAGGGTGCGGCGTAAGCTTATATTGGCAGTCCGTGGAGCGCCGAAGCGCTTGAATTTCGGAAGTGGGAATCACTGCCGGCTTACCTCCGAAGGAAAGTATCGCGCAAACCCCGGGCGTTGATACGATGACCAGTTTCTTTTCAACGCCGTCCGCAAGAAAAACATATCCAGGAAAAAGTGGCAAGGAAAGCTTCTTGCTCCGATCCTTCCATTTGCGCACCGATTCATATGTGGGGCAAAAAACCTCGAACCCTTTGTTCGACAAAATAGACGCGACGCTCACTTCGTGTTGATGACGTGTGTGAATCCCGTACCAGCGGACTGCGCCTTCCGATTGCGAATCGCTGCTGAAATTGGCCATGTCTCTCATGCTCACAAAGCTTCGCCCTGTGACTTACAGGCAGGACCTTTGTCCTGTAGGTAAGCCTGATGATCTGCGTGTCCGCTTAACTCGCACTTCTCTTGTCGCTAGCTCCAGCGATCAAGATTAAGTCTCCAAACTTGCTCGCTGCGTTCTTGCGTTTCTTGCTGCGGCACATTTCTACAAACGTTCCTCATGCAATCGAAATGGTAGGCAGGCGCAAAATTTCCGACAAGGAACCGATTGTCATGCGGTGGGGGGTTTTGTGTTCCTAAGGTTCGCTGGCGCGGGTACCAGCATCAACGTGGCGCGGTATACCTAGTCCATCGCCAGGAGACGCGATGCCCTGAACATAGACGTGGCCGCTGGAGACAAATGTTCCCTGAACTCCGTAGGTACGAAACTACCTAAGGCATCCCGGGCATCGGTGAAACATGGTATGTGCAATTCTCTCCAAAAATGTCTAATATCTTTGTTGCCCGTCCTCAGGAAGCCTGTCCCAGCTCGCAACTCTATCTTTCAAACTAAGGGTGGTGCTATGCACAGAGCTCGTGAGAACGGATACCCAATAACCTTACTGGTCGCGGAACATTGCCGCATGAACTGTCAGTTAATGGAGGCTGCTCTGCAGCGAAACCGCCAGCTTTCCGTGCTGGCTAGTACCGTCGATTCCGCTGAATTCCTCGACGCATTCAAAAATCTTCGCCCAAACGTGTGCATCGTAAGTTCGAACTTGAAGGACGGTGCAGCCTCGGGATTCCGAGTCACTCGCGAATTACGAGCTGTGAGTCCAGGCGCTCGGATCATCATACTTCTGGAATCTTCCTGCAAACCGCTGGTCATCGAGGCCTTTCGCTCCGGTGCGCTCGGAGTATTCTCGCGAGATGAGTCTTTTGATGTGCTTTGCAAGTGCATCCATAAGGTTAGCGCCGGCGAAGTCTGGGCCAATAATCAGGATCTGCAATTCATGGTCGAATCCTTGGCAAAGGACGCCCCCCCGTCGATCACCGACTCCAAAGGCGTGCGACTACTGACAAAAAGAGAATTGGGTCTCGTACAGTTGGTGGCCGAGGGCCATACGAACCGGGATATCTCGCGCGAGTTAAACCTGAGCGAGCACACAGTACGTAATTATTTGTTTCGAATCTTCAATAAGCTTGGCACATCGAACCGCCTGGAATTGGCTCTGTACGTAATTAATCAAAGGGAGGGGAACGGAAACCATCTGGCCGGCGCCGGCGAGTAGCAGATTGCTTCTGCTTGGAGGGACCTATGAAAACATTTCTCGAATGCCGCGATTTTCCTAGGTGGTTCACCCTAGGCGCAAAGACCAGGGCGCTCGTGCATGGTTGGCTCCCTCAACTAAACCGTTTCTGATGAGCGTAAGTCACCGTGAAGAATTTGTGGCGCTGAAGGAGCGAATCGTGCCTAAAACCATTTCTCCTGCCCATCAAAACTTCAGGAGGTACACCTATGAACTTTAAGGTCGCCGGCAGCATGTGTTGCAAGTTTCTTGTGCTCGGGTCTCTCACCGCGCTCCTTTCCATCGCGTTGCCCGCATTCGCCCATCCGTTTTCGTCTCTTCCCCAGCAGGGACAGCAGTCGGCACAGCCGAGTGCTGTTTCGGGGAAGGTCGTCTCCATAGCAGACGACAAGAAGTCGTTCTCACTTGAAGTGAATAGCAACGGCAACGCGAACACCATGCAATTTATGCTGGACCAAAACACTCAGGTGACCGGTCACGTGCATGTCGGCAGCGACGCGACCGTTCAATATCAAACTGCTCAAGACGGTAAGCTTCTAGCGTTGAACATCGCACCAAAATCAGAATAGTCGCGAAGGCTGCCTATCAACAATTAACCGTGAGGATGAGCCGATCTGCATTCTCGTCATCGGCTCGTCTTCACGGCGTTTTTTCTTGCCCACTCTCCCAATGATTAAATGTTGTTTCGCTGCCTCAGTGCTTTGCCAGTGGGCTTCCCTTTGTCAGTCTTCTTGCTTTTCTTTGTTGTTTCCGGCTCGATCTTGTTTTCTTTGGAGCTGGCAGCGTTACTGGTAACAGACTTTTGCGTGCCCAAACACAAAGGTCAGGGAGTCGCTTGTTCTGACATCTCCTTGATCCCGCGCTATACTCGGATCACTCGACTTTCCTGTCGACATCGGTGTTCCTGCCGAGAAGGAGGTGATCCAGTGAGGTACGGTTTACGTTGATGCATTAGAGGAGGCGCTTGTGAGGTTGCCGAGCGCCTCTCTTCTTTTCAGGCTGAATCGACACAGTTTCTAAATTTAGCCTCGCGCGGAGTGGCTGGGCAAGATCCAGGAGGCCGGCGTGCGCCGCCGGGCGGAGTTCTACTACCAGCGGTTCGATGCCTTGCGGTCGTTGCGTCACGCAGTGCGGCGCGAACTGCTCGCCGAAGCGCAGAAGCACGACGCCTGGAAATTGTTACGCGAGATTCCGTTCATCGGCCCGATCCGGGCGGCTCTGCTGATCGCTTGGATGCAAACACCGCATCGTTTTCGCACCAAGCGGCAGCTCTGGACCTACAGCGGATTTGGGATCGAGACGCACAGCAGTGCCGAACAGCGATTCGTTCAGGGAGAGCTGCAGCGCGCGAAAAAGCCGGCCTCGATTCGCGGGCTGAATCGCAATCACAATCACGAACTGAAGAACGTATTCAAAAGTGCCGCCACCGTGGCCGCTGCGAAGGCTGGCGCGCTTAAAGAGTTTTACCATGCCTTGGTGGCCAAGGGGATCCGGCCGGAAATGGCGCGCCTGACTTTGGCGCGCAAGATGGCCGCCATTACCTTGATTGTCTGGAAGAAAGGAGTGCGCTTCGAGGCCCAACATCTGAAACCACAAACAGCTTGAGTGTCTCGAGCCGATCCGTTCCATCCTGGAATTTCTTCCGGCGGTGGTCGGTCGGGTTCTGGAGACATTCGGGTTCGAGGGCGAGTCTCAGCTGATAAGTTAGACGCGGCGTGCCTCGGGCACGCTGCGTCTCTCACGCGACCCTAGTCCCCCTCGGACAACCCGAAAAAGCTATGGGCCACGAGTCCCCAATAGAACCATGGTTGGCACCTGACAACCGTGCTGCTTGTAGTCTCCGATCCGACTGGCTTCGTCGCGCCAAACTGATGAAAACCGCTGGCAAAGAAAACCAAAAGCGCTGCCCGAATGAAGTAGCATCCCGAGATCAGAGAACGGAAGGCCACAACAATCCTGCTCAACGGAGTGGGCTGGAAGCCAAGAGAAAATCCAGCCGCAGGAGAAGTGTTTTCTCCTTGACTCCTTTTATAGAACCTACCAGGCAAGTGAAATTCAACCTGTGAACGCAAGCGCGGTTATCGGCACGAAGGAATGAGTCAACTCTCTTCAGCCCGCAAAGACTTCCTCGCCCGAGCCAACTTCTTTAGAGCGAAAGATCTGAAGTTGTCTACGACTGCCGTTCGAAATCGTTTACTGACAGCGATAGCAATTTCAGACATCGGTATCCGGTCTAAAATCTCACAGGCGACTACCGAAGCGGCACTATGTTTGAGCACCGATAACGGCGCAATGGTGATACCCATGCGCGAATGGACGAGTGAGATCAGCGTTGGGACCTCTCCTGCGGTCTGAGTAACATTGGGGACAATCCCGGCATCGCGAAGGATCCCGAACATCAAATCGTGGAATCCAGGGGCCCAGGTACGCTCATACATCACGAAGTCCTCACCCACCACTTCGCGCAGGCGCACCCTTTTCCTTTTTGCTAGTTTATGGGACGAAGGTACGAGGAGTACGAAGGGTTCGCGATGCACGGTGACGACATCGAGGGTCGACTGCGCGCCAATTGGTAGACGAAGAAATCCAATGTCGAGCGCCCCGGTCTCCAGCATCCGTACCTGATCTGCCGTGAGAATGTTGCGCAAAGAGAACTCTACTTCGGGATTTAACTCTCTAAAGTGACGAACGATATCGGCCACGAGCTCAATTCCCGCAGTCGAGATGAAGCCGATCCGCAATAGTCCCCGTTTCCCATTGGCAGCCAACTTCGCTCTGCGAATGGCTTGTTCCAATTGCGATAGCGCTGCAGCGGCATCACCACGAAAAGCCGCACCGGCGGCGGTGAGCGTTGTTTTGCGTCGGTTCCGCTCGAAAAGTCGTACGCCGACCTCCTCCTCAAGAGCTCGTATCTGAAGGCTTAGGGCTGGTTGGCTGAGATGAATCAGTTCCGCAGAACGCCCAAAATGCAGTGTCTCGGCGATAGACAGAAACGACCGGATTTGGCGAAGCTCCATGTTGCCACCTTATTTGCACACCTTATCACAGGCAACAAAACAAACAATAATTCTAATCAGATGCGGGAGTATCCAACCGGGTGTGGCAAAAGAGGGGTTCGATGCCACCGAACGAAAGGAGTAAAGAAAATGAAATTCAATTTCTTGCAGAAGCAAACGTCACGCCGCGACATCTTGCGAGGTTCAGTCACGCTAGCCGGCAGCGCGTTGCTGGCGCACCTCTTTCCTACGACGTTGCTCCGCGACTCTGCGATGGACAACGCGCAACGAGCGCCTTCGCCTGCCGCCCTCCTCGCGAGTATGCGGGCCAAGTTCAACGCCGTTCCCGTGGAAACGCAAAAGCTTGCTGACAATCTCACTATGTTCGACGGTCCTGGCGGAGCCGTGACAGTACTCAACGGTCCAGACGGCAAATTCGTCGTGGACACTTTCGTTGCGCCCGCCTGGCCCAGGCTCAAAGAAGCTCTCGATGGCCTTGGCAGCGCACCGGTGAAATACGTCATCGACACCCACTGGCACTTCGACCATACCGACAACAATGCACATCTTCACGCCACAGGAGCCAAGGTCCTTGCGCACGAAAACACTAAGAAACGCATGTCCGAACCGCATGATCTACCGGTCTTGTATAGAGGAGCAGACGGTGCGCTCGCCGGCTTGCATTTCGACCCCTCGCCCGCAGAGGCCTTGCCGCAGCAGACCTTCGCCGCCGGTTACCAGTTGCAAGCCAATGGCGAGACACTTGCGCTCCAACACGTTGCTCCCGCGCATACGGATTCGGATATCTACGTTCATTTTCAAAACGCCAACGTGATTTCGATGGGAGACTTGTTTTTCAACGGCATGTATCCGTACATCGACCCCGGTACGGGCGGCAGTATCGACGGCATGATCACCGCAACCGACAAAATTCTCTCGCTCGCCGACAATCACACCAAGATTGTTGCGGGGCACGGCCCACTCGGCAACAAAGCGGACCTGACGAAATCCCGAGACATGCTGATTACTTCTCGCGATCGCGTTCAGAAATTGAAGTCCGCAGGAAAATCCGCCCTGGAAGCCGTGGCGGGAAAGCCGTTTGCCGATCTCGACCCCGCCTGGGGCAAAGGAATCATCAACGGCGACCAGTGGGTCCAAATCGTCTATCTGACGCTCTGAGTCTGCAGCTGAGTATTTTCCTGACGAGGAATCCGTCAAATCAATTCGCAAAAAGGAGCAAGAAAATGATCAAGCCAGTGAAGGTAATGCGAGCAACACGCGGAATGTCGTACTCTCTGTGCATCGCACTATTGCTGTTGAGCTGCGGCGCGCTCTCGGCGCAAAATCAAGAGCATCGCGTTCGGAATATTGTTCTGGTCCACGGCGCGTGGGCGGATGGTTCCGGCTGGAGAGGCGTCTACGACATTCTTGTCAAGGATGGCTACAA
>JGI12704J13340_1000186_pt1 | contig 12099 bp, 10 predicted proteins | sample BlaSpr_A8_Ref_O2_FD_13340 | JGI IMG/M metagenome (IMG submission 13340) | reverse complement strand
GAATTGGAAACCGTAGGAACGTCTTCTTTATATTTATTTCAAACCGGAAGACCCTCGCGGTGGGCTCCAGATGATAAGATCGTACTAGGAAGTGCTTGTTATATATATACCCAATAGATATTCGGATAAATATATTTGCCACACACTAGTACTTGTAAATTTCGCGGTTGGGTTTCCTAGACAGTATAACCACCTCCGTTTGATATATATATAAATATAGACAATCCTTTATAGCCAAGTTCAATTGCTTTTGTTTTATAAAACGTCGGAACGTTCACAAATATTAAACACAAAGTCTCGTCGCGTAACCTCGTTACGACTACAGATTCAGTATCTGTTATACTCTAAACAATCGTCGCGTACACAGGAACTACCCGGGTACGTCTACAAGTTCAGCACTCGTTAAGCTTCAAAACACTTTCAAACGACTAAGTTCTTTCACACAAACACGCACAAACACAAATGACAAGTAAAGTTCGCCTTGTAATATTTCACAAAACTACTGTTTTCTAAGTTGTCGATCGACCCGGATACTCAATACTACACACCACCCGATAGCTGTAAGCAAATTGGGGGGGGAAGAAAGAATAGGAATTCGATAATATTTTACAAACACGCTTGCGCCTATATACGCTACATTGGTACATGTGATAATACTGGTTATTTTTACAAACGGTTTCCTAGCATTTCTAGCTGATACATTCTACAATGCATTCCGATGGTGACCCTATGGTTACGCGTCCCGCATTCTAATCTTTTGAAGAAATGAGTTACAGCTCATCCATCAATTTTTGATCGTAAAATTGATCCGCGTGCCGATCGTTACCGATCACGTCCGTCACACCTCAAAACCACCACTCTGGCTCGCCTCGAGCCCCTAGCACTCGGAACCTCTCGGACACTTGCTGGCATATCCTTGTGAAGCATTCCCTACAATATCCGACACCGACCCTATGGTTATCGTCGTGACGCGCTGTCTACTAGACTTAACACGGTATTTTGAGTAAAGTCCTAGACGCTTTGGTGTAGATAGCATAATAAACAGGTCCAACTAGACCATGCTTATAGTCTACCGTTAATAATGATAAGCTGAACGCGTCTCGTCGACTTTAATTGACGCGTTCGGGTAAACGCTCAATTCTCCGCGGTTACTAGTAATATAGACATGACTTCTGTTCTTTTATAAAGGATAAAATTGCCAAAATATCATGTATCCGTGCCCATACACAATACCGGCGTATCATCTCCCCCAAACAGAAATACTGACTGTCCTCAGTCACCACTTCACCGACTTCCTGCTTTCTAATTGCTTCACTGGACAACCGCTTTGTCTCTAATTGATCCGGACTACTCAATCATTCCCATCGTTATGCGCCTATTATTTATTGACTCGGCGGCATTTCATTCCTTTCTTACTGCAGCTCGTCTCCTGAACGCTTTTGTAAAATAAAATTCACATGTTCGGCCATCTGCCCTCACATATAAACCTGAAGTGACGCTTCTCTCTTTTTAGATTCAACATGTCCTCTTTCCAGGGTTACCCAGCCGAACTCTCTTTCAAGAAGCACGCTGAGTCCGTTAGGACTTCTTTACAAATATTCAACGCTCTCCGTACTATCCCCTCCAATGGAATTGTCTCTAGTCCCCTCCGTCTTGCTCTTGAAGAGCTCGTCAAAGTAGCCGTATGTGATCTTATCCTTCTCCCAAAATTATACTGATTTTAAATCAAATCAGGCCGACCTTAATCACTACCTGGCCTTCACTGGTCACCCTCTTTTCCAAGAACTAGCTCCAGCCGCTCATCTGGCCGTTGACAAATTCTTTAAGGACTACAAAGACTACAAAGGTCCTGCTCAGACTTTCCTTCTCTCCGGTTTGGCCGCTCGTGCCAAAGACGCTCGCCCTTCCACGACTAAAAGAAGTACGAAGCCTTCCTTTACCTTTCGCGCGTTTCATAAAGCGCTCCTTCTTGCCGTTACAGACGCTTCTGATCTCCCTTCTGGTCCACGTGCTGATAAGGTCAAGAAACCCAAGAACTCGGTGCGTAATACTTTGCCCCACAGTTCTTTGATTTGACTCCTTCCCTAGGTCAAACGTTCTCGAATTTCTAAAGAAACCATAGAGAACTCCGACGAAGAAGGCCTACCACCTGTTTCGGAACCCGTCGTCCCTCATACTGAAGATATTCCCCCCTTACCAACTGAGTTCATCTCTTTTGAGAATTCCGCTGGTATCTCTGTAAGTTCTCCTTCAACTTAGCTTTGTAGACTAAACTCTTCTCAGAATTTGTCTACTGCCGATGCCACCTCCACTTCTTTAATGGACATCGATCCTGCCCCCTTAACTGCTAAGGCCCTTTTGACGCCTATCCCAGAGTCCACACCTGTCGTATGTCTCCCCTACTCTCTTGTGCCCGGCATGGATATTACTTCTCAATCTTATCAGAAAGCCGTTATTACTCTTGGTAAACAGAAGATCAATTCGGCTCCCCTTGCTAAAAATGTACCACTTATTTCGGTTCTCGATCGAGGTATGTTCCTAGTGCCGTCACTATTCCCATGCTAAATCCGTTAAACTTCCCAACAGATGTCATCATCGGTGCATCTCAGGGACTTGATGCCGAAGCCATCAGCAAGGCCCGCAACATCATCAATAGCGCTGTTATTCAAGAACTCGAGCAAGAAGATCTTTCTCGCTCTGGGATCTATGAGAAGGTTATTCGCCAGCACGTCATTTCCCATTTACAGCACCTCCGCATCAGTCTCTTTACTGTCGAGACCCTTATGTCTCTCTACAACGAACATGCCGAGAAGATCAATGCCGAGACGGCTTAACATCGATCATTCCCTCCTGTATTTCTTTTAGTAACCGAAAATAGCCTATTCGAAGCTATTATGTAGTTACACAATACCATTTGTTCGTTCGATCTAAACACTTTTCCCTGAGAGCCACAAAATTCCCAAAGATATATGTTGAAGATTTTAAGCCCTCGATCCCAAGCGCGCCTTTGATAATCCACGTGCTCCCGTTGAACATATAAATTCAAGACGGTTTTGGGACTCGTTCCCTATCTTCTCAACCACTCCTCTCGTACTCCAATGTCCTCACTCAACCGTAAGTCCTACAACCGTACTGGAGCTTTTACTGATTTTTCTGGTACAGTCAACACTGTTGTCCTCTGCGCTGTGTGCAGCGCTGCCTCCCCCTCCGATATTGATGGGGTTTGCGAGTGCGTCACTACTGATATTCCTAGGACGCCTTCTCCAGTGTCGCCCCTGCGTAAGTTTTTGAGGAAGTATATGTCTCCTTTTACAAAAACTGATATCTTTCTCCAGNATCTAGCTCTCCCGCCGGCTGCNCTTGCGTCGGTCTCGTTCATTCCTGCGCTGCTCGCGTCAACGAGCCCCTTGATCAGCCTCCCTTTCCCGTTCCAGACCTTGATAATGGTAGGCCATTTTCTTTCTTTTCTTTATTCTGACCCTTCACTGATATATCCTTCTTCTAGAAGACGGGCGTTGCCGTCGCTGCCATACTTACCACTTAGACCCTCCGTGCCCTCCGCTCTGCACCTCACCGTACCCTTGTCCTCGTAAACCCTATGGTCTTGACGGTTGGCCATGCTCGGTTTGCCGTGGTGTGCCGGAAGAACCTTGGCCCTATGAGGCCGGTGGTTGGGGTCCCTCAACTCCTCCGGGTTAGTCCCCTTTTCTTTCATCTCGTATTTCCATTTACTAAAGTTCTTCCAGATACCGACGTTGATAACCCAACGTCTTCCGATCTGGAGTCCGCCGCAGCAGAGGCCATGGGGTTTTAAAATCTTTATATCGTTGCTACCCTTTAAATATATCACCTTCCGCTTCTTTTTCTTCGCTGTGTGATTTAAGGGTTCTATCTCTATTTGAGTAAGTCCTTGAGACTTAAAGAAAGACTTGTAAAATCGAAAAACTAAGTGCTTGAGATGTACTCTCATTTCCTAAGTCGATTTTCAATCTCACAGTCCTCTCTCCCCCAAACAAAAATACTAAACTCCCGTTTAGTGAAATTCACCATCACGGATCATTGACTAGACAGATCCTGTCAACTATTGATTGATTCATTTCCTAAGGTTGCACCCCGTTACGAGGTCCACCCATCATTCTTCATTCAAAAGCATATCCAAGACCCCGGCTCACTTATGAATATAAAATTCAAAGTGTCTATGCCTCGACTCTCCCAAGTTCGTTTCCTCCACATGTCCTCACCCCCTGGTAAATGTCCCCTCATGCTTCCTGTTTATCCACTTATCGTTCCCTCCGTAGAAACCCATATGTGCGATCACAACAACTGTGGCCATCTCATGCGTCATGCCCTGCCTGTGTCCGAGGAGTCCCCTCCTCCTACACCCACGTTCGACTCAGGTCCTAATTCTTGTCCACAGATTCCAGTCACGACCTGCCGCACATGCGTCCACAATGACCACGTCTTTCAGTCCTGCTCGGCGCCTTCTTCGCACCTTATTGGTCCCCAGGTAACAGCTCCTGACCTTCCTAGTGACGGTCCAGCCCAAAAACGCACTCTCTGTTGTTTACGGCCAATTCCCCTTAACGCTCAGTTCAACATCCCTGAGCTCGATTCCGGACCCCCTTGTGCTGATTGCACCCGGCGCCGTAATCTTCTTGACAGTCTCCAGGACGCCCCTCTTCCGAGGTCCCCCATTCCTGCATCGTGGAGCTCCTCTACTTTACCTCCTCACTGGCTTGCTCCAGACCCAGCTGACTGTAAGTTCTCAGGGCCCACTTTCCTCTCCATACTCATATTATCTATCTTAGTACTCCCCTGGTACATTAACCCTTCTTCGGCCCCAGACGCGCTCTCTGTTGTCGCGACCCAAAGATTCTTGGATCGCATTGCCCAACATTCCGACGTAGACATCCCCCAAGATTTGGATCAATGTCTCAGGCTTATCGACGATGTCATGCACCGCCTCAATCGTGATCACAGGTTCTACAATTCCTTACGACAGATCCGTGACGATCTCTCTGCTCAAGCCTATGCTCTTGTAGACGAAGCAGATTCCGCCGCCTCTTTGTAAACCCTTCATACATTCTTCTTTCTAGTTTTCTCGATGTATTTTCTATTTATAGTTGATGGCTTAAGTCCGTTGCGTGACCCTATTTGATGGCCCTACACCCGAACCGAAGATCAAAGATTAAAATCACCGAGATCTGTCAGGGTCTGCTCTTCGCTGATCGCATCATCTTTAAGTCCCTGATCCGGACTATTCAGACGTATCCCGTCAAACAGAAAATCCCTTGTTACTTCTTCCTCGTCTTTTCCTTCCTCTAGCTGCTGTAGACCAGACTTCGATACATCAATTAAATCTACTATGTCCTTAGGCAGTTCAATTTTATGTCTTGCGAAGTAAGGAATTACCCTAAACGCCCCGACCTTGTTCTGGAATACAGAGCCGTCCATTTCTGCAATAATATAAGACCCCCCTTTTGATCGTGAAATAACAATCATAGGTCCCATATACCTCGGCTTCATTTTCTTGTCTAGCGACGACTCAACCTCCGTATTTCGGACAAGTACCAAGTCTCCCGGCTGAAAGTTCAAGTCTTTAATGGTGTGCCGATTTTCTTTTTCATACTTCAGCAACCATTCTCGCTTTCTTTTATCTACGCGCCCACGCATATCTTCTACATGCTGCCGATGTTTTGCTAACGCCTTGGCTCGAAAACCAATTAATTCGGCTGTTGACAAAACTCGATCTGGAATCTCCACTAACCATGTTGCTTCCTGGATATCCAAAGGTAAGATTGGATGTGCCCCTGTAGTCATAAAGAATGGCGAGCACCCAAAATATTTCCTTATAGTAATCCGATCTGCCCATAATATGTGAAAGAAGAACCAGAACCACTTTGTTGGATTACCTCCAGTTGCCTTCCAAAGCATCTGCCGGACATCCCAATGTGGCCTTTCTATTCTCCCATTCGCCTTGGAGTTATAGGACGATATCCTGATCCCCTTGATTCCGTACTTCTTCTCTAACCAAGCCACTGCGGCTCTATACACAGTTGCATTGTCGGTAATAATGTGTCTCACACATCCCCATCTACAAATGATGTCTTCAAACAGCCACATCCCTACTGTTCGCCCTGTTTCTTCCCTTAACGGACGCCCCTCCATCCACGAAGTTAAACCGCATCTGCCATGCGCGACATATCCGCAACCATTTGATTTCGGCGATACATTCATAGTATCTGCGTGTAATGTATGGAACAAAGACGGTGTGTAGGTAACGATAGGAGGGATCGTCAACAGCGTTTTCTGTCGTTCTTGGCACAGCTGACATGTTTTACAATACCAGTGTACATCCCTTTCATATTCTGGCCACCAGAAACGTTCTGCGATCAACATCTTTGTCGCATAGGCTCCCCTGTGTCCTAGGCTATCATGCGCACCTGCTAACATCCGCATTCGATCACTCTTTTCCACTACTAGTTTATGTCCACTGTCCAACCCTCTTTTGTACATCTTTCCTTCTTTGGAAATAAAGAAGTGTGATGCTGCCCGGATCAAACTTCNCATCATTTTCTCATCATACCCCCCTGGTCGCCCTAAAGGATTGACTAACCAGTCTTTTAATATTGGTAGTCGTTCGTCCTGTAGCTTCCCCGACTTAGTCCTATGATCCTCCGTATATACATCAATTTCTGAATCCCCCGCGGGTACAATATACTGGTTGATCAACTGACTTCTCAATTCCGGACCTTTTACATTTTTGGCCGTCTCCTCGTAAATGAAACTATTAATCATGGAACGCTCCATCTCACAATCCCGTTTCGCTCTTTCCAATTCCTGTTGGAAACATCCTACTGTGATTGCCATCCCTTGAAGATACCCCCCTCTGGAATCGATTTCCTCCTTAAAATCTTCGAATTCTAAAGGAACCGGTGCTCCGTCTGCCAATACTACATTCGGTGGTGGATTAATTTCCCCGCCGTCCTCATCTTCTGGGTACTCTTCATCTCCTGTCTGCCACTGTCTTCTACTCAGACCATCAGGTCCAAATGTCTTTCCTGCTACATGCCGTATTTCGAAATGATACATTAGTACCTTCTCAATCCACCGGTTTATAGTAGCATTAGGACCCATCTCTGGATGGTTCAACATCCCTTTCAGATACTTCGCATCTGTCTCTACGATCAACTTTCTACAACCGATCAACAAATACTCGTTCACTTCCAAAGCTCGCTTAAGCCCGAACAGTTCTCGTTTAGGTTGTGAAAACCGTGCCTCTCTATCATTTAGCGTGATAGACCCGAACTTTACAAAAACCTTCTTAATTTTACTCGACGATCCTTCCTGGTAGATATAGAAACCTACGGCCTTGAACGAAGTGTCGACTGCCAACACCACTGCATTATCGCACTCGTAGTCTATATTCCCCAAGGGTACTGCATCCTCTAAAGCGTCTTTCAAATTTTCCATCGCCTCATCGTGTTCTTTTCCCCATTCGAAAGGTACACTCTTCTTTAGTAGATTGTTCAACGGGCTGGCTAGTCGGGCAAAGTCTTTAATAAAAACCCTACAGACTCCAATCGTTCCCAAGAACATTCTGACTTCAGACACGTTTTGACAAGGTGCCCATCGTCTGATAACACCCACTCTATCCGTTTCCGGNAATCTTCCATCAGAAGTACACCTGTGACCGACCACTGTGATCTCTTCAGCACATAAAGTAGTCTTTGGCCCCGAAAACGTCCCTTTACAATACTTCATTCTTTGTACAACTCTATTAAGATTCTGGAAGTGCTCCCATACAAAACGTCTAATACCTGAATTCTCAGGGATCGTCTCATAGGTACCATCACTATTCCTATATTTAGAAGCGGGACCCTTGATCGGTACGTCATCTATGAACGGAATGGTGACTTCCGGTATCTCCGGTTGCAANATGTACGTAACATCATCATGAAAGATCGGCACCGAATTGGTCCATCCCATAGGTAGTGTAACTAGTCGCAATGCACCGAAAGGTGTTTGGAACGTAGTCAGGTCCCTTGACACTTCTGATAAGGTCCTTTCATCATATCCAACATACAAATCTAGCAAACCTCCACACGCTCTTCCCGCAAACTGAGCCGCTAGAGTCTCCGTTGCTGGTGGCAACCCTGAATGAGCAATAGTCACCTCATTAAGTGGCTCTAAACTGTGAACTATCCTCAAACTTTTTCCATCCTTTTTGAGTACACAGAACCATCTCGACCTATAAGAAGAGTTCGACGGTTCATAGACTCCTGCGTCGATCTTTGATTTAATGATCCTACAGACCTCTGGGTAAAGTCCTGGAGGTATCGGGATATTTTTCAAAACCCACGGTTTGTGAGGTATGACTGGTATCTCGACTGGTGGAAAGAAGTCCTCTCGAAACCTTCCGCGTTCCTGGTCTTCCCAAGCAAACCCGCCGTTCTGCAGCATCATGAAATGATGCATCAATTTCCTTTCTTCGCTCCATAAGAAATCTCCCTTATGTAGGTCATCTATCTTTTCCTTCCGTTCTTGCGTATACCTCCCCGTTGGTTGAAACTCTAAAGGTTTCGCCAATAGTTCAGGTATATTTTCTAAAGGATCTCCTATTATCTCTCTTCTGATCCTGAATTCTCCAGGTAACTCGCCTATTATCGGCTTTACTTTCAAGGCGACCGGCTTGTATTTGTATACGCTCCTAGTCTCCTGAACCCCTTTTTCTTTCACAACACATGTATCCAAATATTGTGATAAATTTTCTCTGTCCGAATCTTCAAAACGCTTGCCTCCCATAGCTTGAGCAAGAAACGCGTTTCTTACTTCTCCTTCCTCAAACACCTCTCCTCGTCTTGGCAAAGTGTAGCTTACAATTTTTGTTGCGTCGCCATCTTGCTCAACCACCAGAGCAACCTCTCCGCAGTTCAGCATTGCTTCATCGAGGCAAGCCGAAAATCCGACTTCACTGCTCGCTTCAGTATCTCTGGTACCTTTCCCCTCTCGTACGTATGCATCTGACACCTCTCTCCTGTGTTTGGATCAGTTAACGTCAGGGTCTGATTTCCATCCCTTTCGTTCTTCACCAGACTCTCGGTGATGGTATCAAATGGTCGTCCTAAAAGTACTTTGTAAGCCGGGCTGGCCAAAATATGTATCTGTAGGTACACCGTGATGCCACCACAAACTATAGGTACATTCTTAGCTAGCCCAAGTGTCTTTTCAATAGATCGATTGGCACTTTCCATATCAATGGTAATATCCGGGTCCCAGCTGATTTCCAACTTCTGAGCCACCGTCCGTGCCATTGAAATGATTTGAGAACCCGAGTCCAACAAAGACTCCACTTCCCCTACTCCGTTAATTAAGGGATAGATCGCTCGTAATCCTTGCGACTCTCTTGCTACTAAAGCTATTTTGGACTTTTCACTAGGTTTAAGCGTGGCGAGAAACTGGGAAACAGGATCTCCAATGACAATGCTTCCTTTGTGCATCCCTTCCCGATCTTCTTCGAGTATTTCGCAAGTCGCTTCTGGTAACTCACTGACTACTTTCCTTACCGAAAGGTCTCTCCATGGACCATCCGTCTTGTTTGCTTCTTCGACAAAAGTTACCGACTTTCTCTCAACCCTCCGCTTAGTTAATAACTTCTTGAGCTCATTTCTCATGGGCTCGGACACATTCAACAAATCCTCCGCTGTTAAGCTAATAGGATGCTGAAGGGTACTTCTCAACAGGTCCCTTGCTCGCTCATCTGCTTGCAATGGTGCCTTATTTTGAAACCCCGATGTGTCCTTTTGGGTTTTTACTAAATCCGGTATCTCCTTTTCCATAAAAGGAAATTCGGGGACCGACTTCGTCGTTTTCTCAGATTTTCTATCTCTGCTACCTTGGGTCGCTTTTGCCTCTTCTGCTTTTTGGTTTTCTTGTTCCTCCGACTCCGTAACAGACTGACTACTGGCTTTCTTTTCCTCCGGCGGCTTACCAGTTGAGCGTTTTCGCCTTGCCGCCATCATCGTACTCAGAGAAAACCCCCCTTACTATTTTGCAAAGCTGACAATTCCTCGTCAAAGTGCTCAAGTAAATACGAACTAGCTTCCGCCCTCTCTGATGACTTCGTCTCGAGTTTAAGCTGCTTCGCTTTTAGAGTGCTCATCCTTTCTCTGAGATCAAACTCTTTCTCGAGCTTTGCCAACTTCTGTTCTCGTTCATCTACTTCTCGATTTACATATGTAGCCTCTTTAGGTATAGTACTACACATTTTCTCTTCCATTTCTTCAAATGCGCCGTAATAAGATTGTGTGGGTTTCATGTTCGCGTAGTACCTCTCAACGCGTTCCACCAGACATGATCCTGCAGGTATATTTGGTACACGAGAACCATCCGGCAAACACACCCTTCCTTCGCGGTTATGAACAATCGCTCCTTTCACTATGAGACTTTTAACCTTCTCACAGTTGTTCTGGAAGTGCCCATTCTCTCCACACCCAAAACACATATAATCATTATTGCTCGAGAAATTCTTTAAGACCCTTCCCGATGCCTCGGTCGGCCCTCCAACTCTACTTCCTGTACCGACGTTCTGTACAAAGCTCGACGAAGGTTTTTCCTGTGATTGAGACAAGATGGTCTTCATCATTACTTCGAGTGCGTCTAGCTTCACCCCCCACTGTTTGTTTACAGCGTTCAAGCGATCCTTTTCTAATGCTTGATTCTCCTCTAGGCTTTCTAATTTATTAACCAAAGACAAAGAATCTCCCGGCGACGCTTGTACTAGTGCAGCCCCTCTTTTAGATCCCTGACTCGGAGACGAACCCCACTTATAGGAAAGCATTCCCTGAGCGTTCTCGGTCACTTCTCCAGCTGCTCGACATACTTCATCTAGGTCATAACGATCTTCTGGCCTGCGTTTCCCATCGTCTTTTGATTCTAACCCTTTTTCTGCTACCTTCTTGGTCGTAGTGCCAAGGTATTGTAGGATCGCTTGTCCCATTGTTAAAGACAGTCCCCCCATAAATAACTCCACTAACTCCCTGTTAGACATCACTACTGGTGGCTTCTTTAGCTTATTAGCTTCAGCAAGGAACGCTCGCCGATAAGCATATAATTTCACCGTATCTCCTAGTTCAATACTATCAGCATCGCGGACTATCTGCCTTATTCTTGCAGGAGTTCCTCGCTCAGCTGCCGATGCTTCCGGATAATTATCCAAGAGCTCTTTCTTGAACTCGTCCCAGGTATATCCATCACCGTACGATTCGAGTGCGCTCCACTCTTCTTCGCTCTCCTGATCGGCATACTTCCCAAGACTCTGCTTTTTGTCGGCACCTTCTGTAATCCCCGCTTCCTTCCATAAATCCTCGAGCTGTCTTATGAATCGTCTAAGTTCTCTAGGCTTTGATGACACAAACTTCGGCGCATCCCTAGTTCCTGGTACTACCATGTTCTTTCTATCACCCATTTTGTTTGTAATTACTTCGGGCTGCAAGTCAATTTCTTCTTCGGCTGAAGTTAGTGCTACTGCTGTTGCTAACTGTTTCTCCGCTTGTACGATTCTCCTTCCTAAGTCTTTTGATTGACTATTCGATTTTCCTGTTTTAGGAGGGTTTACTAATCTATCTCTTCGACTTCGATCACTCTCAAGCCCTGGTTCTTTTCCCGCTCTTAGGGAAGTATTCGAAAGCCTTTGAGATGGTATCGACTTCTGCTTTTTATCAGCCGTTTTGTTTAAACGACGATGATGATTTTAGTTACTCGGTCTCCCGAACAACTAGAAGCTTTTGAATTGGAAACTGTAGGAACGTCTTCTTTATATTTATTTCAAACCGGAAGACCCTCGCGGTGGGCTCCAGATGATGTGATCGTACTAGAAAGTGCTTGATATATGTATACCCAATAGATATTCGGATAAATATATTTCCCACACACTAGTACTTGTAAATTTCGCGGTTGGGTTTCCTAGACAGTATAACCACCTCCGTTTGATATATATATATAAAGAGACAATCCTTTATAACCAAGTTCAATTGCTTTTGTTTTATAAAACGTCGGAACGTTCACAAATATTAAACACAAAGTCTCGTCGCGTAACCT
>JGI12704J13340_1000181_pt1 | contig 12240 bp, 14 predicted proteins | sample BlaSpr_A8_Ref_O2_FD_13340 | JGI IMG/M metagenome (IMG submission 13340) | reverse complement strand
AATCTCTTCTTCTTCATGGCAAAACCCTCCCTCTCCAGGTCTAGATTTTGCCGAAAACTAACTCTGATTTTGGATCAAAAAATCGAGGTCCCATCAAGTCTTGCGCTTACCGGTGTCTAATCGGATGTGCTGCTAATCTAACGCGGAAGGCTGGCAACTGATAGGTGACGCAACGATTACTCACTAGGATTTTGGTCCTGCTAATCGCACTTGCTTCGTTGTGTAGTCCACCCCTGGCCCGATCAAATCCGCAAGATAGTGATGGAGCTAGCTATCGGTACATAGCCACGGTGCGGAAATTCCTTAAGGCAATCTGTCCGGAAGCGATGGGTCACCTCTACTTGATGACTATATCGATGACCGGCGTGTTCGATCAGGAGTGGAAAGGCCTCCCAAGGCTCTTTGTCGAGATCGGACGCAATGCTGGGCTTCGGGAGTCAGGTCACGAAAAGCCGGAACCCGAAGACCCGTTTCTATTGGCTTCATTTGAATTTGATCCCAGTGGGGGGTTAAGTACGGTACATGTTGGATCACCGAACGGCAGGTTGGAAGTAAAGACCAGGCAAGTCTGCAGGAGTGTTGACGCGCATCCGGAGTGGTCCGACGAACGAGTGGCGACCGAACTTAAACACTCCGGTGCAAAGTTCGGGCCGTCTGAGCGCGCCGCTATTATCGCTGCGCTTCCGTCAAAAGCCTTGGAACCATTTATCGGTTCAATGACAGTTGAGTCAGCTGAATTTAGATTGAGACATCAGCAGAAGCCGGAACCCATCGCGGAGCTGTATTGGGTGGTAGAAGCATCCTCAATAATGAGTAATGGAGAAAAAGCTAATTGGGAAATGGGTTTTGACGCCTTTGAAGGAAGGCTGACCGACTTGAGTCATTCGCCCGATGAACACTACCGACCATGATTCTCATGACCCGGATCATCTGGGGTTAACGCTAAGGAGCATTGTTTTGCAGTTACGCGAGGAAGAACCGTAGGATGACATCCCCTCTGCGAGCCCGAATGCTTTTAGCTATTTGGAATGCGGCTAGAGCCGCATGGATGACCTATGCGGCCTTGCTAGGGATCCGCGGCCTAGCGTTTTCGCAGAACAACGGCCCGTACGTTGGCATTGGCATCGACCGCGCGATGATTCTGACGGTCTGTGCAATGCCAACAAACATTATTTGTATTGTCGCGGGATTTCAGTTCGGTCGTATTGGTGATGTTTCTGTCACTGCCGTCGCAGCGATAAGCTACCTCTTGGTGGCTTTTGGGATTTGGAGACAGAGCAAGGCCGGAGCAGCTTTTGGACTTTTGCTCGTGTGCGTCGAGTTGTTAATTCTCATGGTATGTATTTGGTCTACGTTCACGACGACTTTACTACCGGAGCTCCACGCGTTCGCTCTTGGTTCTGGTTTCGCGTTTCTTGCCCTCCATGATTTCAGCGCGATCTATTTGTGGCGCCGAACCTTCGGAGACCGTTTCGGCCGTACTACGAGGGTCGGGGCAACCGTTGCGACACCTCGCTGACTACCAGAATCGAACCGTAACCCCAATCAACCCCGCGCCTGCTTCCTGCATCCCACATCCATTCTGGCCGCTACAGCCGAAAAATATCGTAGAATCGACGGCGAACCCTATGAGCGCAATCCGCGTAATGACCGACGACGACGAAAAAAGCAGTTCGACCACCGCAATTGGCCTGGCCGTCCTGGCGATTGTGGTGGCGCTCTTCACCGTAAAGTTTGGCTTGCAGACGCTGACCTGGGTAGAAGGGAAGATGTGGACCAGCCAATCGCCGTGGCTCAATTTCGTCCCGCAGCCGCTGCCGGCTCCGACGCCCGCAACTTCCTCCGGACCGCAGCTCAAAGCATACGATTTCGAAGTGAATGCTCCGTGGCCCGGCGAGCCTAAGCCCGTGCCCACCGAAACCTACGTGGCCTTTCACTATCCTTCCGGCCAGATTTTGGCTTTCTTCGATCCCGGCGCGCAACTGGATACACTGCGCTCGATTCAGAATTCGAATCCTACCGAGTTCCAGCGATTCACCAACGTCTTTGTGGACAAGCCCATCAATTCCAATTTTGACCTTTACCGCGAAGTGTATGGGGCGTCGCCCGCGCAGGCTTCGCCATTGATGGATGCGCGCGACGCGTCGCGCCTGAATGTCCTGCTTTTATGGAAATTGGCTTTCGGCCTGGATTTGCCGGCCAGCACCGGCTTCTATTCCTACGACTGGAATAATATTCACGGATTTCAATTCGGGAATCCAGCCAAAGGCGTGCCGGTCGCGCTGCGCGCTTTCGACGACCGCAGCCACCAGTTCCGGTTCGTGCTGGCCACCGCGCCGGGTTCCAACGTGAAAATCACCCAGGACGATATCGACAAAATTCTGCAGACGATTCAACCCGTGCCGTTCGTCGATCGCTAGAGCCGAGGCACCGGCTTCGCGGGAATTTACTGCGCCAGAACCTTTTTGTAGTACGCCTCGTACAGCGGAATCACGTCGTTCGAGCAGTACCGCGCCTTGGCGTTCACTCGCGCCAGCTTGCCCATTTCGCGGCCGCGATCCGGGCGCGTCAGAATTTCCAGCGCGTATTTTGCGCCCGCGTCCACGTCGCGCACCGGAATCAAATACCCGTCCACTCCGTGCTTCACCACTTCCGGCAGACCGCCCACGTCGGTGGCGATTACCGGCATTTCGGACGCCATGGCTTCCAGCGCCGCCAGTCCGAACGATTCGATTTCGCTGGGCAGCAAGAACAAATCGCCCAGGCCGAGTTTTTCCTGGACCTTGTCCTGCTTGCCCATGAAAAAAACGTCCTTCGAAAGATTTTTCTTGCGCACGATGTATTCGGCCGCGCCGCGATCGGGACCGTCGCCCATCATCACCAGCTTCGCCGGAATCTTCTCCCGCACCTTGGCGAAAATCTCCACCACATCGGTGACCCGCTTCACCGGGCGAAAATTGGAAAGGTGCATCAGAATCGGCTCGTCATTCTTGGCCCATTTCTTCCGCGCCGAGCGATCCTCGGAGCGTTTGTACAGGTCGCAGTTCACGAAATTGGGGATCACTTCGATGTCCCGCTTGATTTCGAATTCGTAGTAAGTCTGCTTGCGCAGGTATTCCGAAATAGAAGTCACCCCGTCGCTCTGCTCGATGGAAAACCGGGTGATCGGCAGGTAACTGCGGTCGTTGCCCACCACCGTAATATCGGTTCCGTGCAAGGTGGTAATAAAAGGCAGCTTCTTCGGCGCCGCCATCATCCGCGCCAGGAGCGCGCTCACCGAATGCGGAATCGCATAGTGTACATGCAGCAGGTCCAGCGATTGGGTCTGCGCCACCTCGATCATCTTCGTCGCCAGCGCCAGCGTGTACGGAGGATGATCGAACAGCGGGTACGCCGTGACCTCGACCTCATGAAAATAAATCCGCTCGTGATGCTCGGTCAGCCGAATCGGCATGGCGTAGCTGATGAAGTGTACCTCATGTCCGCGCGCCGCCAGCTCGATACCGAGTTCGGTAGCCACCACGCCCGAACCGCCGTACGTGGGATAGCAGGTGATTCCGATTTTCATGGGCCCTCTTGGCTCCGGGACTGTACCAGCCGCCACGCGCGCGCCGCAACCCGCTCACTTCGCTTGCGCCGCCAGTTAGCCGATGTTAAGTTCTCGCCCGGACCTGTCGTGGATGCTTTTTCGATTTGCGTAAACGGCTGCTCGCCGGCTGGTCGCTAGCTGACATCCGGTTGGTATTTAGACGAGGCATACCGCATTCTCGATGCTGCGACTTTCGACCCCAATGGCCTTCATTACCGGCGGTGGCAGGGTATCAACCGAGCCGGCCTGACCGCCTACTGACATGCCTAAAAAAGTAAACTCATCGAAACGGAAAGCAGCCGGAGAAGCCGTCGGAGTCGCCGCGGAACAACTGCGCCGCCGCCTGCAACAAAACAGCACGTCCCGGCAAATGGGATTTACGCTGGCCAAAGCCACTCGCGGCCGGGTGCGGCTGCAGATGAAAGTCGATGCCCGCCACTTGCAGGTGCACGGCGTAGTTCACGGCGGCGTCCTCGCCGCGCTAGCCGATACCGCCGGCGGCCTGGCCAGCTATATGGCCTGCCCGCTGGGCACGCGCGTGGCTACGGTCGAAATGAAGATCAATTACTTGGAAGGGGTGGAACGCGGAACCGTAACCGCCGATGCGGAAGTGGTCCGCATCGGGCGACATCTCGCCGTGGTCGACTGTGACGTCACCGACGACACCAAGCGCTTGGTCGCCAAAGCGCTGATGACTTTTTTCGTAGGCCCGTTCGCCGAACCGTCGCGCAAACGGTAGGTGTTTAGCTCGCAGCAAAACAACTATTCTTCGTCGTGCCGCCCGTTGCCGCCATTGCCATTGGACCCGTGTCCATTCGCGCCGTTGGACGCCCCATTCGATCCGCCCTGCGCCGCGTCTTCGCCATCCTTGTAGATGTACTTGATGACGCGTTTATACAGCAGGACGTTCGGGCTGCCGATGCGCGTCAGCTTGATGCAATCGCGGTCGTACCATTCCACGCTGCCATGCAGCACTTCGCCATCGGTCAACACCACCGCCACCGGAGTGCGGCTCTGCATCTGCTTCACGAAATAAAAATTCTCCGCATGAGTCTGTTCCGGAGGCGCTGGCTTTTTTCGTTGCGGCGCGGATTGTTGCTGCGGCGCAGCCGGCGCGCTGGGACGCGGCACGAACTGCTGTTCCTTTACATCCGTAAGAGTAGGCCGGAAAAGTTTACGATTAACCATAAAGACTCCCTCAGCTGCTATACCTTAAGACTGCTGAAGAACACTTTGGGTTGCAGTATTTTGAAAGAAAATTCGAATCGCTTCCATCAGGCGCACAGCCGACGGATTAACGAAGGCTTAACGAGACGAGTAACGAATCTAACCCCAACTGGCGGCCAATGTTGCGCCGCAGCCGCGATTCGAGTTGATCCAGGCCCTGGGTAGCCCGCAGAACCCACTCGAAATCGATCTTCCGGCTGAACGCCTGCAATTCCGCCTGCAGATCGGGATTTCGAGAGAAGCTGTTCTTCGGACCCTGGGAAAGTTCGAGAAGGTCGTTAAGAAGACTATAGAGCAGGCCCAAAACGTTTTCAAACGATTCCTTCTCTTGTTTAGCTAATTGCGCGGTGGCCGCAAAAAGTTCCGAAGATTTTTCGCCCTGAATGGCCGTCTCCAGCAGCTTCAGGATGCTTCGCCGCAGCCGGGTCGATTCGTCCAGGTTCATTTCGAGAGCTGCGCCGGGGCTGCCGCCGGCCAGTTGCGCCGCCAGCTTCCGCTCGGCGGGCTTTTTGTCGCTGCGCGCTTTCAGGAACGCGTCGATTTCTTCCACCGGCACCGGCGCCAGATGGAACTGCAGGCAGCGCGACCGGATCGTCGGCAGCATCGAATCGGGACTCGGTGCCAGCAGGATCAGCGTCGCCGATTCGGGTGGTTCTTCCAGGATTTTTAAAAACAGGTCGGCGTCGTTCCAGCGCATGGTGTTCGCGCCATCCAGAATGAAGATTCGCCGCCGCCCCTGCGGCTTGAAATACGCCGCGCGCTGCACCGCGCGCAATTGGCCCACGCGGATCATCGGCCGCGCCACCGGGCTCAGCCGCCGCACCGGATCCGGAACCAGCAGCCACACGTCCGGGTGCGGCTCCAGGATCAGCGGCATCCGTTCCACGGCCGCCGCGTCGGCGCTCTCGCCGCGCTCGGTCAGCCCCGCCTTGATCAGCGGCGCCGGATCTTCCAGCGGCGCCATGCGCCGGCAGGAATCACATTCGCCGCAAAAATCGTCCTTCAGCCGCTCGCAATTCGCGGCCTGCGCGAACATCCGCGCCAGCGTATATTTCCCGATTCCCGCTGGCCCGGTGAAGAGCAGCGCGCTCGGCGCGCGGTCGCGCCGCAACATGCCGCGCAGCGCGGCGACGATGCGCTCGTTGCCCAGAAATTGGTCGAATCCCATGTGTTTTAGGAACCCACCCGCGGCGCCGCCAGAATCCGCGATTCCACCGCGCGCAGAATTTCCTGGTGAATATTTTCCGGCGACCGCAGCGCGCTCGCGCCGCGTTCGTAGCCATCGATGGTCACCCAGTTCGGCTGAGTGGCCAGCTGGTTGTAGACCTGGGCCGCCGTATTCAGGTGCGCCAGATCCGCTTCCAGAATGTCGCGTTTCAGCCGCGTGTAGTCGCGTTTGGTTTTTTCGCCCACCAGCCGGTGGGCTTCCTCTGGGTTCACGCGCAGGTAGATCACCAGATCTTCCGGCGGCAACGCGTAGATTTCGTATTCGAGTTTTTTGAGCCACGCGAGAAACTCGCCGCGCTTCTCGCGCGGAACCCGCGAACCTTGATGCGCCAGGTTGGACGCGATGTAACGGTCCGCCAGCACCATTTTCCCCGCGTCTAGATCCGCGCGGATTCCCGGCGCAGCCTGCAGCCGGTCCCCGGCATAGAGCATGGCGGAAAAGTGCGGATCAACGTCTTCCAGCGCGCCAAAATCGCCGTTCAGGAATTGCCCCACCAGTTTGCCGAAGAATTGCTCGTAGTTCGGAAAGCCGATCTGCGCCACGGCGACGCCTTTCGCTTCCAGCGCCCGCACCAGCAGCTCGATCTGCGTGCGCTTTCCGGAGCCGTCAATCCCTTCAATAACGATGAATTTTCCGCGCGCAGCCATCGATTTCTGCCAGTTTATCACACGCTTGCGCGGCGCACTTCAATCGCGGCCATTCCGGCTCGGCTCGCTATGACATGTTAGAATCCGGCAAATGACTGAAGCCGCATCGACGATTGCCGCCAATTTGGCGCAGATCCGCGAGCGCATCGCTCGCGCGGCGCAACGCGCCGGCCGGCGGGCCGAGGAAATCACCATCGTCGCGGTTACCAAAACACATCCGGCCGAGACCATACTTGCCGCGTACGAAGCCGGCCTGCGTCACTTCGGCGAGAATCGCGTTCAGGAATTCGAGGGCAAGACCTCGGCGCTGACGAGTCTCAGCGCGACGTGGCACCTGATCGGCCACCTGCAAAGCAACAAGGCCGCGCGCGCCGCGCGGCTTTTCAACCGCGTCGACTCCGTCGATAGTTTGGCTCTCGCGCAGCGCCTCGACGCCGCCGCGGCCGCGGAAAACAAGCAGCTCGGCGTGTTGCTCGAAGTGCACCTAAGCGGCGAAGCCACCAAAAGCGGCGTTGCGGAAGCCGAGCTGCCCGCCCTCGCCGAAAGTGTCGCCACCTTTCCGCATCTGCAAGTGCACGGGCTGATGACCATTCCACCGTTCTTCGACCGTCCCGAAGAAGTTCGCCCATTTTTTCGCAAGCTTGCCGAACTTCGGGAAAAAGTGGCCCGGCGCATCGCCAAGCCTCTTCCAATTTTGTCCATGGGCATGAGTCACGATTTCGAAATCGCCATCGAAGAGGGCGCCACGGAAATTCGCCCCGGCACCGCGCTGTTTGGCGCGCGCCCCGTCGCGAATCTGGGCGGCGACGCCACGTAATCGAGCCGCTGTGACGAAGTTCGGGTGCACGCGCCTGATTTTTTGCCGTTTTTCGCGAAATGATAATGGTCACCAGGCCACGCCGCCACTCGACCACAAACTTCGATCCAGACTTCCGCCGACCGAGGCCTCGGGATGGAAATCAAAGAATCGCAGGGAAGCGTTTCCTTTGCGGTGCGCGTTTCCCCGCGCGCCAGCCGCGATGCCATCGAAGGCGAACACGGTGGAGCACTGAAAGTGCGCCTCACCGCCCCGCCGGTCGAAGATCGCGCCAACGAATCCTTGTGCCGGCTTTTGGCGAAGCGGTTGGCGGTCCCGCTCTCCGCTGTTAGAATCGTGGCGGGCGAAAAGAGCCGGACCAAGCAAATTGCGGTCTCGGGTGTAACTCGCGACCAAATACTCGCCCTGCTCCAGCCGAAAGATCCTCTGGGCGCGTCGCAGCGGGAAAAGGACTGACCACATGCCGGACATTCAAGCGATCCAAGAGGAGTTGCGCGCCTACCAACTGGATGGCTGGCTTTTTTTCGATCATCACCACCGCGACCCCATCGCCGGAAAAATCCTCGGCCTGAAAAGTGACGCGATGGTCACCCGCCGCTGGTTTTATTTCATTCCGGCGAAAGGCGAACCCCGAAAATTAGTGCACAAAATCGAAGCCGGCACGCTCGAGTCGCTCCCCGGCAAGACTTTTCAATACGCCGGATGGGAAGAGCTGCACAAAATGCTGCCCAAAATTCTTGCGGGCAGCAAAACCATCGCCATGCAGTATTCGCCCGAAAATAATATTCCCTACATCGGGCTGGTCGACGCCGGGACCATCGAACTGATCCGCAAGATGAAGAAGAAAATCGTCAGCTCCGCCGATCTGGTGCAAAAATTCGAAGCGAGCTGGAACGCCGAACAATTGTCCAGCCATCTGGAAGCCGGCAAAATCGTCGATCGCATTACCCGCGAAGCATTTCAACGCGCCGCAAAGTTTGTGCGGGAAGGGAAGCCGCTCAGTGAATTCGAGCTGCAGCAATGGATTCTCGAACAGTTCCGCGCCAACGGGCTAACCAGCCTCGACGCGCCGATCGTCGCCGTGCAGCCCAATAACGGCAATCCCCATTACGAGCCGCTGCGCGAAACCTCGAGGCCGATTCGCGCGGGCGATTTGCTCCTGCTCGACATTTGGGCCAAATTCAACCGTCCCGGAGCCGTCTATTACGACATCACCTGGGTCGGCTACCTCGGCGCACGCGTCCCGGACTCCTACGCCAAGATTTTCCGCATCGCCAAGAATGCGCGCAACGCGGCCATCGAATTCGTGAAAGACGCGGTGGCCAAGAAACGCACCATCCGCGGCTGGGAAGTCGACCGCACCACCCGCGAATCCATTCGTAAAGCCGGCTACGGAAAATTCTTCGTGCATCGGACCGGGCACAGCATCGGCCAGGATGTGCACGGCAACGGCGCCAACATGGACGGCCTGGAAACCCGCGACGACCGCAAAATCGTCCCGAATACCTGCTTTTCGGTCGAGCCCGGAATTTATCTCCCGGAATTTGGCATTCGCACCGAAATTAATATGTACGTCGACGAAAAAGAAGCGCACGTCACCGGCGCGATTCAGGATGAAATTATTCCGCTGCTGGCCTAGGCCCATTTGAACGAAACTCCCGCATCCGAAATTATCGTGCCGGCGGTCACCGAGCAGGTGGCTGCCAAACCGCGCCCCCGCCCGCGCCGGGCCTCGTTCAGCTTTGCCGGCCTCGGCGTCGCGATCCTGTCCTGGGCGGTTCCGGGCCTGGGCCATTTGGTCCTGGGCCGCTGGCGCCGGGCCCTCGCGTTTTTCATCAGCGTCGGCGGTCTCGCCATCACCGGCTACCTGCTGCGCGGAAATGTTTTTCCGCAGCACGCCACTGACGCCTTCGGCCGCCTTGGTTTTTACGCCGACCTGGGCACCGGAGTTTTTTACTATCTCGCGCACTTCTTCGAGCGCCTCGGCCCCGATGTTTCGCGCGCGCTGGGCGATGACGGCACTCGCTTCATCGCCGCCGCGGGCCTGGTCAATGTGCTCAGCGCCTTCGACGCCTACGAAATTGCCGCAGGCCGGCGGCGCTAGATGCTCGACTTTTTCGCTAACCCACTGCTCTCCGCTAGATTCGCGTCAAGTATTGCGGAGGTTGCCGCCGCTGCTTTTCTTCGCATCGGTCATTTCGGCGCCATGCTACTGTTCGCGCTGTTGATTGCCACCTCGTTCGCCGCACTCGGCCAGCGCAAAGGTCTGGAACGCTTGCGTTACGCGATTTGGTCGTTCGCGTTATTCATCTTGATCGGCGTGGGCATCGCCTGGCTGATGTATCCCTTCAGCCGGTGACGCTGAAATCGGCCTCGGGCCATGCACAAGGACAAAACTGATGAAGGCAGCCGCCGCAATCCTGGCCGTGATGATCGGTGGAATAGCGCCGGCAGCTTTAGCACAAAGCCGCGCCGTCGTGGTCGACGCCGGAAAATCCGCCGGACAAATCAAAATACTCACCGGAGTGAATGGCGGGCCGGCTCCGATGCGGGAAGGGCTGCCGAATCTGGTGCAGCAGTATCGCGAGACGAATATCAATATGGTGCGGACCCACGATTACATGGGACCGACGGATATCGATGCGCGTTTCGATCCCGACGACCCGACGCTGGCCTGGCTGGTTCCGGACGCGACGGTCCGGCACCAGATTGTAGCCGCTGGAAATATGGGATCGATTTTCCCGGACTGGAGCAAGGACCCGGAAAATCCGGCTAGCTACCGCTTCGGCCCCACCGACGAAGCCATCGCCGCAATTGTCGCCTCCGGCGCCGAAGTGTATTACCGCGTCGGCCGCAGCTGGGCCGCCCACCACAATCCTCCGCCGGATTTCGACAAATTCGCCTCAGTCGTAAAGCATGTCGAGATGCACTACAACCAGGGCTGGGCCAGCGGATTTCACGATCATATCCGCTACTGGGAATTCTGGAATGAGCCGGAGACGTTCTGGGGTGGCCCGCCCGCGCAGTTTTTTGCGCTGTACGAGAAAACTGCAAGGGCGCTGAAGAGCGCGGACCCGTCGTTGAAAGTAGGCGGCCCGGCCATCGCCATCCCGTTCGTCGAACAGGTTTATCGGGAAGGGTTCCTCGACTATTGCCGCGAGCACCAAGTCCCGCTGGACTTTTATTCCTGGCACACCTACGAAGACGACAACGCCGATCCGCTGGTTCCCGCGCGCATCGCCAAAGAAATGCGGAAAATCATCGACGATCACGGTTTTCCGCAGGCGGAAAGCGTTCTGAGCGAATACAACCGCAGCGCTGATTTTACCGAGCCGATGAAAGCGGAATTGCGCGGCGCGGACAACGCCGCATTTGTCGCGACCACGCTGATTTATTTACAAGACGCTTCCGTCGATCGCGCAATTTACTATCGCGGCGATGCTTCGTGGATGGGGCTCTTTGACCTGGCCAAGAAACCGTACAAGCCGGCTTATGCGATTCGGGCTCTGGGTGAAATGAAAAACACGCCCGAACGAATTGCAGCCACCGGCGGCGATGATGAAGGATTCGCGGTGCTGGCCGGAAAATCGCCGGACGGCAAGACCGTGCAAATCCTGATCAGCAACTACCAGGTTCCGGTGAACTACAAACCCAACGTGATGGTGCCGCCTTCCGAATTTTTTGTGGGTGCGACGTTGCCGGACATGTCCAAACTGAAGCGGCCGCCGAACCGCAACATCACTTACAAAAATAATTTGGGCTATGACCTAACCATTCAGAATCTGCCGTGGGGCCAGAAACCTTTCACCGTGCAGCGCTATCGCCTGACCGATACGGAAGATTTGGCGCTGCAACCATCCGCCGACGGCCGCGGAGGCAAATTGAAAATTTCAAATGCGTTGCCAGCTCCGGGTCTCGAGCTGATCGTGCTGCAGGAAAAATAAATTTTCGGCGAGCGGCGCGCTGGTACTTTTCCGCGAGCGTTGTTCAGCCCGTGTTTGACAGCGTTTTCGCCGCAAGATAACATTTGTTACGGTGCCGAAGTAGCTCAGTGGTAGAGCAGCCGATTCGTAATTGACTTGTCCCGCTCCAGTACCGCAGGAAAGACGCCACTTATGTGATTCAAAAGGCACTCAGAGTATATCTTTTAGTGTTTCGACAAGAAAAACAGTCAACGAAATAGTCAACGGCTTTGGCTGCAATCGACACGCTCATAACGCTGTCAATGCTTAACCAGCATTGTTGCGCTACCAATCCGCTACCGCAAACGCTTAAAAACGACGGACGACTTTTTGTTAGGCAAGTGCAATTTTCTGACATGTTTTTGAGATGTTTTTCTTGCCGTCTGCTAACGCGTAGGATATTGGGCGTCCAGCGCCGCAAGGTCGGTTGGAAATTGTCTGGCGGCTTCCAACGTCAAACGAAGTTCGTCATCAAGGCGAGGAATGTTGCGGTCGTAGTCGGCAGACTGTCGCCGCCGTTTCATACGACTTCCGGTGTTTCCCAGTTCATAGCAAGTCAGGTCGTTCGTGCTTTGGTATTTGCCCCAACACCAAGTGTGGGTTGACTGCTTGGGTGGGCAAGGTCCCGACTTTTGGACGACTCGATCAAGTGCGCGGTGATAGACCGAGTAGTATGCGCGACTGATTGCAGAACGCTTTGAAGCCTCGTCTGGTCTTAGTGCTAGCTCCTCGGCCAGCACCATATATTGATTCCAATCGAAGGGCATTCT
>JGI12704J13340_1000180_pt1 | contig 12271 bp, 9 predicted proteins | sample BlaSpr_A8_Ref_O2_FD_13340 | JGI IMG/M metagenome (IMG submission 13340) | reverse complement strand
CCTTGCGCACCCGATTTCCCGAGGCGGATCCCGTTTGGGAAAAAGTCGTGGCTCGCTGCCTCGAACGCGCGCCACAGAACCGTTACGCGACCACCGACGATGTTGTAAAGGCGCTGGCAGGTGAATCTGTCACTCTNCCGCCGAGCACGTCTTCGAGCGTCACAGAATCTCAANTATCCCCGCCAAGTTCCGGCCGATGGATTTTCATCGCTATCGCCAGCCTGATTTTTCTGGCGTTGGCTGGATTTGTGGCCGTGCAAGTGAAGCATCGCTTCAGATCGCAGGAAATCGCTGCTGCACCCTCGGGCCGTAAGGCCGTCGCAATTCTAGGATTCACAAATCTTTCCGGCCGTAAGGATGCGGATTTGCTTGGCGATATTCTCGCGGACGGTCTCTGGTCCCAGCTCGATACCGATGAAATCCGCTTCATCGTGCCCAGCGATGTTGATGATATGAAGCGCAACCTGGGATTGCGCGATCTCTCCGTCTCGCTTTCAAAAGACCAAGTCGCCGCCGTCCGCAAATATCTGGGAGCCGACGTGCTGATCACCGGCTCCTATACGGCCCAAGGATCTCCGGGCGACGCGAATGTACAGTGGAACATTCACTTGCTCAACACTGCCGGGAGCAAGACTGTCGGTTCGGTCGAGCAGTCCGGCAAGGAATCCGACCTCAATGATCTTGTAGTGCATGCCGGCCGCCTAATCCGCCAGCGCCTGAACATTCAAGTCACTCCCTCGGAAGAAGCACGCATGGATGGGTCGCTTTCTGCCAACCCGGACGCGATGCGTTACTATGCCGAGGCTCGCGAAAAACTGCGCGACTTCGAACTCCTTGCTGCCACCAAGCTTCTGGATAAAGCGATTGCCGCAGACCCGAAGTTCGCTCGCGCACACAGCGCACTGGCACAAGCATGGGTGATATTAGGATTCGATGAGAAAGCACAGGAACAGGCGAAGCAAGCCTTCGATCTAACTTCCGGGCTGTCCAGTGAAGCGCGCGGACTGGTGACGGCGAGTTACTACGAGGCGACCCATGACTGGCCCAAAGCGATTCAAGAGTACTCCTCCCTGTGGTCACAGTATCGAGATAACCCGCAATACGGGCTGCTTCTCGCGCGCACGCAGATTAATGCCAGCAAGGCAAAGGATGCGTTGACGACGCTGGCTCAACTTCGCGGCCAGAATCTTCCGCTCGGGATCGCGGCTCAAGCGGATTTGGCGGAGGCGGAGGCGCAGAAGTCATTGGCCGCATACGACAAGCAGCTCGCGGCTGCAAATGCGGCCGCGCAAAAATCACAATCGCTGGGTGCAAACCTGCTGCTGGCGCGCGCACGATTGTTTCAGTGTTCGGCTCACGCAAGTTTGGGCGAGTTCGATCAGGCTCGTCCGCTCTGTGATGATTCCATGAAACTGAACAGCGCGGCCGGCGATCAATTGGGGGCAGCCAACGCAAGCAACGAAACGGCGAATGTGCTTTACGAGCAAGGAAAATTCGCCGAGGCGGCCCCACTCTATGAGGCGGCCGTGAGTCTGGCGCAATCGATCGGTGACAAACAAGACGAAGCCGGCGCGATCAACAACCTTGCCAGAATTCACGACAGCCTGGGTGACCGCGCGGCTGCGATTGTGAACTATCGTAAGAGTATCGACATCGCGCGAGAGCGGGGAGATCTTTCCGATGTAGCCGTCGCGCAGGAAAGCCTCGGTATCGATTTATATCTTGATGGCAACCGGACCGAGGGGAAGAAGATGTTCGATAGTGCGATGACGATCGCGCGCGATACGGGCGATACCTACACGCAAGCGTCAGTTCTAACCAATCAGTGTATTTTCGATCTTTCCGCGGGCTATGTCGGCGAGGCTCGGCGCAACTGCGAGGAATCTGTTCGCTTGCGGCGCGCTGCGGACGATCGCTCCGGAATTGGAAAATCTCTGACGAATCTCGGCGATGTCTTGCTCGCGCAGAACGATCTGGAAGCTGCGAATAAAAGCTATGCGGAAGCCCTTTCGATACTGGGACGCATNGGCGCTCGCGGAGCCGCGTCGTACGCTCGCATTTCACTTGCGTACCTGGCCCTNGCACAAAATCACCCTGAGTCAGCGCTGAAATACGCGGGAGACGCCGCGACGGAACTGGCAGCTGAAAACGACCCTGACGGTGAAGCACAGGCTCGCTGCGTGCTGGCCGACGCGCTGCTTTCATCGGACAATCCCGGCAAAGCTCAGGAGGAAATTAAGAAAGCCTTGCNGCTCACGCAGACATCGAACGATAGGACGCTGAAACTGAGCGCTGCAATCATTGGCGCAAAAGTGGACGCTCGGGGCGGGAAGATCGGCGCCGCTCTACTCTCGCTCCCCGCGATCCAGGCGGAAGCTCGCAACGCCGGGCTAGTGCAAACCGAGTTCGAGGCGCGCTTGGCGCTCGGCGAAATCCAAATGCGAGCTGGCCACACGGTTGCCGGCCGACCCGCGCTGCAGTCTTTGGCGCACGATGCAAAATCCCGCGGCTTCCCGCTCATTGCCGCGAACGCATTGGCCGCATGCCAACACTGATCGTGCGACAGCGCGCTGCAACAAAAGATGACCGCTGCCGCCGCGGGTTTCCTTTCACCAGAGCTCACTAGTGCTCCTCTTGGATGCTGGGTGTTACAAATTGTCCTTCATCGAGGGGAACATTTTGCTTCACCGCGTCGATCTGGATTGTGAACCTGCCGTTCGGCCGAGCCAGCGTCCACCGGTAAGAAAGTTTCACACCGTCGGCAACACGGAAGTCGGCATAGTCAATCTCAGTGGGATTTCGGCCAAGGGGAGTTTCCGCGAAGCGAATCAATCGTACGAGCAAGCCGCTTTCCTGTTCAAAGTATAGACGCAAGCTCGGCGTGTCTTTGCCTTTTGCCGAAACGAGATAGGTTGCCTTCCCATTGATCACCTCGCCCGAGCTCGCTTCAAACTCCTGATACATCCGTGGCAGCTGCAAGGGAAAGTACAACTCCGCGTCGATTCGAGCGGCTTGCTGTTCCGCCGAACTCATGCGACGAATTCCATTCGGCGAGCTCAGCCAGCCAGCTTCGCCGTTGAAAGCGGTTACACTGGGCCCCGAAGGTAGATGGGAAATCGAAACGCGACTGTCGGGAGCCTGCGAATAAATCTCGATTGGATACTTTTTGCCGGCCACTTCAATATTTCCTGTTTGAACCCGAGTGTTGATTTTCTGTAGGACGGCGGCTCCGCCCACCGCTGCAAGATATTTGTCGAGAATTGCCTGTGCAGATGGCAAGGCAGTCGCAGCTGCCGCTTCCTCTTCCGGTGCGGGCGGCGCGGCGGGGTTGTCCGCGGATAGGATTGGCATCCCCACCGGATGGACCGAGCCACGATGGCAGGTGTAGCAGGTCACTTCACGTTCGTTCTTAAAGCTATCTGCGTTGATCTGCATCATCATAGTCATCATCTTCCGCGCCGTGAGCTTTGGCTTTTTGTCGTCCTTCTCCATGGCGCGCTGCACGTGGCAAAACTCGCATTCAACACCCAGCGACGCGGAAATGAATTGCATCGAAGGGGTCAATTGATCTGCGGGAATTCCTCTGAGCACCTGGATGTTCTTGAATTTCTGCTCCGCGGTCTGCGCCTCTTCGGTCTTGCCTTTCGCAGCTTCGGCTTGGGCCTTCAGTCGCTCTGCAGCACACATAAGAACGACAGCCATCGAAATTGAGCCTAAGCATAGGAGCAGCCGAGCGTGGGGTCTCATCATGTCTCCTTATTTCTTGAACGTCGCCGATTATACAAAGAGATGAGGTTTCCGGCGCTCAATTCGCCGCACCCGAACCGACACCGAACAATCTCCGAGACCTAGATGAGCGACGACAACTATGGGAACAGAGACCGCTAGAATCGGACGCCTACCCCTACGATACCGAGGCTGAAAATAATTGACTGATCTGGAACGACTGTCTAGTATCGCGTCAGCATCATGGGCGCGTCCCGATACCGCGGGCTCTTCCGTTGGACCGAGAATTTCCGCAAGGTCGCACTTACTATTGCGATCTGCGCTTCTATTTGTGCGAGTAGCGTGCCACAAACGGGTTCGACGACTGGCGTCTCACTGACCACCGCAGTTCGACTGAAAAACTCCGGTTGGTGGCCGACGAAGGGCGAACCAGTTAGAGAGCAGTATGTCGGCGATAAAAGATGCGCCAAATGCCACATTTCCATAGCAGCTACCTACCGGACGACAGGCATGGCGCATGCTGCGGCGCCCGCCGGGGTCTCTGAAGGCCTCCGACAGCATGATCGTCTACACTTTCCGTTGGGTCCATTCAGCTATCAGATTTTGACCAACAACTCGGGAAGTCTGCTTTCGGTTTCCGACGGCGCCTCGGCCCTCTCGCAGACGCTAACCTGGGCTTTCGGGAAGGGAGCCATAGGCGAGACCTACGTGTATGAGGAGAATGGCAGCTTCTACGAAGCGCACCTTAGTTTCTTCACTTCATTGCAGGCACTCGGCATCACTCCAGGGCAGAACAGTTCCATTCCAATGACGCTCCAGGATGCGGCGGGACGCCAGATGGATGCAGCTGAAGCGCAGCGCTGTTTCGGATGCCACACGACGGCTTCAACCGTGAACAATCGTTTTGATCCCCGCAATGCAATTCCCGGCGTTACTTGCGAAGCTTGCCATGGACCGGGCGCCAAGCATGCAGTCGGAATGAATTTATCGACGGAAGATACAACCGACAAACAAATCCTCGATCCCGGACGGCTCGATCCGGTGGAGTCTGTCGATTTTTGCGGGGCCTGCCATCGCACTTGGCAAGATGTGGTTAATAGCAGGGGCGTAGCACTGGGAGTCTTGAACATCCGCTTTGCACCATACCGCCTTGAGAGCAGCCGATGCTGGATGAAGGGAGACGCACGAATTACCTGCATCGCCTGCCACGACCCTCACAAGCCGCTCGCGACCGATCCAGTGTCGTATGATCCTGTTTGTCTTCGTTGTCACATTTTGTGGGATGCCCAGGAGACGCCCGATCATCCGGGAGCTGCGTGCCCTGTGGCTCAGGCGAAATGCGTGACTTGCCATATGCCGAAATATGAGCCGCCCGGATTCCACGCAGCCTTCACGGATCACTGGATTCGTGTGGTCGGGCCGGGTGTGTCCTATCCAAATTGACTTATGGTGCGTAACGCGTTGAATCGCGGCCGGCCCCTCCAAACCATTTAACGGAGCTCTCCAGAAACCGCACCCGGCGATCATGTGTGGTGGACCTCGATTCGGAACGAGCCGACAAACTTCTCGCCTGGCGCAATCACGCGCAGACCCTCACCCGAGCAAAGTGCGTTCGTGGCCGCAGTCATCGGTTCAATGGCCATGAACTCCTTGTCCTTCGGAGCAAAGATCTGGGCGAAGCGGAAACCGTTTTTGAATTCGACGGCGATGGAGTAGCGGTTACCGGCGATCGAGAACGTGGCCTGCTCACTCGAAAGGGCAAAGCCATCGTCGTAGCCGGTGTTTCCGAGCCGCGTCGCGAGAGGCGTCGACGGAGTTTCCTGGCCGGTGGGGATCCCTTGCGCATCGAGCGCCAGCTTGCGCATGGCAGGAGCGTTCAGCATCCACTCTGCCCGCGGGATTCCCGGAAGGCCGAAATAGGGATGGAAGCCGAAACTGATCGGAACCGGTGAACCGGAATCTGCAAAGACTGTAGTTTGAATCTCCAAATCAACAGGCCGCAGCCGCACCGCCATCTCGACGTGATGCGGGAATGGAAAAATCGCGAGCAGTTCCTGGCGCAACCAATCCAAACGCGCGGTTAGCGCATCCGCGTGGCTGGAAACAACGTTCCACTGCAGTTGAGACCAGGGAACGCCGTGCATAGGAAGTCTGTGATCATCGAAATGCAAACGCGGCGAGGAGGAATCCAGCGAAACCTGACGTCCAGCGGCGCGATATTGCAAGCTGCCGAGGCGATTTGCCCAAGGATACAGGAGTGGAATGCCGGCAGTCCTTCCTTTGATGCGGGCCGCATCGAGATCCTCGACGCGGCGCAGAAGCTCAACTCCACCAAAGCGAAGAGAAGTGCCGAGCATTCCAGCCGCGGGCCAGAATGTTGCTTGCAAGTCACCAACAGTAAGGATATGCGTGGAAGAGCTGCTCATATGCCGCCGCGCGAGCGGGTCGTCGGCCACTCGGAAACTATCGTTCGCTGGCACCTGGTATTATAGTCGGCATTCCGTACATCGGTTATGCACGAACCCTGCCGCCGTACAAGATTCAGTACACCTGTTCCCTTGGCAAGTGCTCTCACTCTCGTGAACGATGTTCTAACGGTTCTTCGGTTTCCATACCTTCCAAGGCTTCAGCACGAGGCTCTCGGCAAAACGAACCTCATTGCCCGATGCTGGGCCTGCGCGCCGCCTCAATCTCTGCCGCAAACACGATTATAATCGTTCCGGCTAGAATCTTGCCGGAAAGGATCGCGGTCGATTTATGACACCCAAGAAGCCCGTTTTCCCCGACAGGGCCTATCCTGAATTCATATCGCAGCTCGTCGGGCTGCTCGAGCAAGCGCGGCGGAATTCCGCGCGTTCGGTCAATGCCATCATGACGGCAACTTATTGGGAGATTGGGCGCCGGATTGTGGAACAGGAGCAGCGCGGACAAAGGCGGGCGCAGTACGGAAAGGCCTTGCTACGCCGCTTGGCGGCGGATCTCACCTCGCGGTTTGGAAAAGGCTTCTCCGAACGGAACTTGCTCGCCATGCGAGAGTTCTTCCTGGCCTGGTCAATTCCGCAGACAGTGTCTGCGGAATTGATCGAACCGGGCGGCAAAGGGGATTCACAGGAGAATCCGCAGACGGCGTCTGCGAAATCTGCAGGCTTGGTTCGGCCGTCCCCGTTTCCCCTGCCTTGGTCTCATTACGTCCGGCTCCTCTCCGTCAACAACCGACAAGCCCGGGATTTCTACGAAGCAGAAGCTCTGCGAGGAGGATGGTCGGTCCGTCAACTCGACCGTCAGATCGCCACCCAATTCTTCGAGCGCACCCAGCTGTCGCGAAACAAGGCAGCGCTTCTCCGCCGGGGTCAGCCCGCTGACTCCGGCGAGTCGTTAACCGCCGAACAGGAAATCAAGGACCCCTTCGTTCTGGAATTCCTGGGATTGAAAGATGAATATTCAGAAAACACACTCGAGGACGCGTTGATCCACCGACTGGAGGAGTTTCTTCTCGAACTGGGCAGCGACTTCGCGTTCCTGGCACGGCAAAGACGCCTGCGCGTCGGTGACGAGTGGTATCGCATCGATCTGCTGTTCTTTCATCGACGGCTGCGCTGCTTGGTAATAATCGATTTGAAGATCGGAAAATTCACCCACGCCGATGCCGGACAGATGAATCTGTACTTGAACTATGCGCGGGAGCACTGGACTCTGCCCGATGAGAACCCACCGCTGGGATTGATCCTATGCTCGGAGAAGAACGAAGCCGTCGCTCACTACGCGCTGGGAAATCTGCACAACAAGGTTCTGTCTAGCCAGTACAAGCTTGCGTTGCCCGGCGAGAAGGAACTCGCCAAAGAAATCGCCAAGACCCGAAAAGTGTTGTTGCAACAAACACAAAGGACCCGGTAATCGCGACACTGCTCGGCTCGCCTGATGTTGGAGATATCTTGAAGTGCGGCATCACGAACTTGGGCGCATAATGCCACGAAACCGTGGCATGATTCCCGCCCGTCGCGGCATCGGGCGTTACGGAGCAGCGGCCAAGGTCGGGTTCCGAGTGGCCGGTAATCCCTGATGGGGCGGCACAATATCGAGCCTACTGCGACTATTTTTGAATCAATCATCCTCTAGCATGAAACCATTGCCATGCGACCCCACGCCATGTACACTCTACCCATGTCACTTGGCCCCACGAGCCAGAAAACGGCGCAAACCTGTTGTCTTTGTTGCGCATACGTGTCCTCTGGCACCGGGAGGCTAGTGAACTAAGACTTTAGAACTAGCTGATTTGTTGTTGAGCCCACCGCCAGAGTTCAGTGGCCGGTGGGTTTTTTGTTTTTGGGCACCTTATCTGAACAAGGGAACGAGACGAATGACGAGCGCGCCACAAGAGCCGTTCATCAAGACGGTACCGCGCAACGGAGGGGACAACGGAATCACCGTGACCACCGAGCGGAAGCTGAGCCATCTCAAAACCCTTGAAGCCGAGAGCATCCACATCCTGCGGGAGGCGGCTGCAGAGTTTTCGCGGCCGGTGATGCTGTACTCCATTGGGAAAGATTCTTCCGTGATGCTACGCCTGGCACAGAAGGCCTTTCACCCGGGGAAAATCCCGTTTCCATTACTTCATGTGGACACGAGTTACAAATTTCCCGAGATGATCGAATTTCGAGACACATACACAAAACAAATTGGCGCAGAACTGATTGTGCACCGAAACCAGGAAGCGCTCGACGCCGGCGCGAATCCCTTCTCGCTGGGAACACAGAAATGCTGCGGCTTATTGAAGACCAAGTCGCTGCTCGATGCACTCGCTGAAGGCGGATTCAACGCGGCATTCGGCGGGGCGCGCCGGGATGAAGAGAAATCCCGCGCGAAGGAGCGCATCTATTCATTTCGCGATGTGCATGGGCAGTGGGATCCCAAGAGCCAGCGCCCCGAGCTTTGGAATATTTTCAACTCGAAGATCGACAAGGGAGAGAGCATCCGAATTTTCCCGCTATCGAATTGGACGGAACTGGACGTCTGGCTGTACATCCATACGGAGAACATTCCCATCGTGCCGCTGTATTTTGCGCGAGAGCGCGAAGCAGTGGTGCGCGACGGTTCCATCGTTTTGGTCTATTCGAAGAACCAGCTTCATTCCGGAGAGAGCTCCCAATTCGTTCCATGCCGCATGAGGTCGCTTGGCTGCGTGCCGTGCACCGGAGCCATTCGCTCGAACGCGGATACCGTTCCCAAAATCATCGAGGAGATGATTTCGTTCCGGCGGTCCGAGCGCGAAAATCGCGCGATCGATCACGACGAGGAAGGATCGATGGAAATTAAAAAACGCGAGGGCTACTTCTGATGGCTCCCGAGGCGGGCATCACGCTACAGAGTGAATTTGCGTTGTTTCTGGAGCAGAACCTGAATAAGGAACTGCTTCGGTTCACAACGGCGGGGAGTGTGGACGATGGCAAGTCCACGCTGATCGGAAGATTGCTGCACGATTCCAAATCGCTTTATGAGGATCAACTCGCGTCGGTAAAAAATGGTCCGGTCAACCGCTCGAGTGGACCCATTGATTTTTCGCTGCTGACGGACGGACTGCGGGCCGAACGCGAGCAAGGCATCACCATCGACGTAGGTTACCGGTACTTCACGACGGCGCGACGGAAATTCATCATCGCCGACACGCCCGGACACGAACAGTACACGCGCAACATGGCCACTGGCGCGTCGACCGCGGATCTGGCGGTGATTCTGGTTGACGGGGAAAAGGGGCTTCTTCCACAAACGACGCGGCACGCTTACATCGCGTCGCTGCTGGGGATTCCCAGCGTTGTGGCTGCAATCAACAAAATGGACCTGGTGGGATATCGAGAGGAAAGGTTTCTGACTCTCAAGGAAGAATTCCTGGCACTCGCGGAGCGGTTGGGCCTCGAGGACGTGGAGTGCATTCCGATCAGCGCCCTCGCAGGGGATAACGTCGTCGAGCGCAGCGCGCGAATGGGCTGGCATAGGGGCCCGACGCTGCTCGAACATCTGGAAACCACGCCAATCACCCGACCCTCGAACACGCGAGGATTCAGATTCCCCGTTCAGCATGTGATTCGGCCGGACGCGAACTTTCGCGGATTCGCGGGGCAAGTGGTCGGCGGCGTAATCCGTCCAGGCGACGCGGTGACCGCGCTGCCTTCTGGCCTGCGATCTCGAGTGGAATCGATCGTGACGTATGACGGTTCTCTGGCCGAGGCATTCTCCCCGATGGCGGTGACATTGAAGCTGGAGGATGAGATCGATCTGAGCCGCGGCGACATGCTCGTGGCGCTGGAGAGCCCACCAAGCGTATCGCGGCGATTCGCAGCGACGATGGTGTGGATGCACGCGCAGCCGCTGGAAAGCGGGCGAACTTATTTAATCAAACAGACTGCGCGACAGGTGCCGGGCAAGGTCACGAGAATTCGCCACCGCGTCAACATCAATACTCTAGAACCCGAAGCGGCCGACCGCCTGGATATAAATGATATCGCGGCTGTGGAGATTGAAACGAATCGTCCGCTTTTTTTTGATTCCTACAGCGAGAACCGCACGACCGGAAGCTTCATCGTCATCGATCCTTTGACGAATGCGACTTTGGGCGCGGGAATGATCCGGGAGAATCTTCCAGAGAGCAGCGAGAAATGGACGAAGCTCGGAACAGCGGATTCCGAGACCGCGGTCAGTCCTCTCGAAAGGCACCGACGGCATGGGCACTACCCTGCCATTATCTTGGTCGATGCGCGCGCGGAGCTTGCAAGGCGGATCGAGCGGGCGCTCTTTGACGATGGTTTTGAAGTGATGGTGGTGGGTGAAGAGACGAGCTCACTTGCTTCAGCCAAAACCGCCTGGTTCACATGGCGCGCCGCAGGGTTCGTGGTGATCTATCAGAGTTCATCGTTGGGAGCGGAAGAGAGACTGGAATTTAAAACAGCGGCGGGTGATCGTTTTTTCGATCTTGCCGACTTGCAGCTGGTTTCAGGTGACGGCGACGCTTTGGAACGCATGTTGGCGTTCGCCAGAACACTCCGAATTCGAGCTGAGGACGAGACCACTGGGAAGGTGAATTGAAATGGGCGCAGCGTTGACCGCGGAAAGCATCGAGAATCTCACACCGGAAGAGGTGTTGAACGCCGTACTGGAGGCGCACGCGGAACGACCCGTGTGCCTAACGTGCAGCTTTCAGGCCGAGGACATGATCGCGCTGTCTTTGCTCCGGAAACGGATTCCGTCGATTCCGGTGCTGTTCCTCGATACCGGATATCACTTCGCGCGGACATATGAATATCGCGACCAGATGGTGAAGCAGTGGTCGTTGAATCTGGTGAACGTGGTTCCAAAAGAAACCGTGGAACGGCAGGAATCGGAATTCGGAATATTATATCGCAGCGATCCGACGAAATGCTGCCAACTGCGGAAGGTTGAGCCGTTATTTCAGGCTCTCGAGCCGTACGAGATTTGGTTCACGGGCTTGCGGCGCGAGCAGTCGCCCACGCGGAAGAACCTTAAGAAGGTGGAAGAGCATCAGCTACCGAGCGGGAAAAAACTTTTGAAGGTCAGCCTGTTGGCGGATTGGACGTGGCGGCAAGTCTGGGAGTACACGGCTAAAAACCAGATCAGCTATTTGCCGCAGTACGACCAGGGATATTTGAGCATCGGTTGCGAGCCGTGCACGGCGATTCCAGACGATCCGAATAATCCGCGTTCGGGACGCTGGGGCGGTAAAAAACTGGAATGCGGAATCCACACCTTCCCGGAGAAGGCGCAGTGATGAACTCCGTGGTTGGTTTCATCATTGCGCTGGCGGTGGGATTGACGGGGATCGGTGGCGGGAGTTTTACCGTGCCAGCGCTGCTGCTTCTTGCCGGGCTGACGGCCGGAGAAGCCGTCGGAACCGCTTTTTTGTTTGCCGGCGTATTGCGCTTGATCGCAGCTCCTTTTTATCTCTTCGGAAAAAAGATACACGCGCGCTATCTGTGGCTTCTGTTGCAGGGCGCGGTTCCGGGCCTCCTTGTGGGCATCTGGCTGCTCCGATTGTTAAGTCGGGACGCGGGAAGTCCCGTCGTGATTCTGCTCCTGGGCGTTCTGCTGGCGGCGTCATCCTGCGTGACGTTTATCAGGCGCGTGCAAAATCCTTCGTTCGCGCGGAAAAACCATCGCTGGCTTCCCTGGCTCGCTCTGCCGATCGGAGTCGAGTCAGGATTTTCATCCGCAGGCGCTGGAGCTCTTGGAACTGTGTTGCTGCTCAACTATTCCGAGATGACGCCCGCGCAAGTGGTGGGAACGGACTTACTGTTTGGCCTTGTCCTGGCCGTCATTGGCGGGGCTTTTCACTGGAGTTTTGGCTCGATCAGCCTGCCGATTCTGGCTCATCTTCTCCTGGGTGGCATTCCGGGAGTAGTGTTGGGGTGCTTGCTGGCGCGGAAAGTTCCGGCGAACAAACTGAAGATGGCTGTCGCCATGGTGGCTATCTTCGCGGGACTGCAACTTGTATGGAGCGGAAGCCGGTCGCTAGCGGCGAAACGCACGACAAATACCG
>JGI12704J13340_1000177_pt1 | contig 12401 bp, 11 predicted proteins | sample BlaSpr_A8_Ref_O2_FD_13340 | JGI IMG/M metagenome (IMG submission 13340) | reverse complement strand
TGGGCCCCTTATGCCTAACAGTACATCAGCAAACCTTGGCCCAGCTATAGACTGCTATGTAGTGGTCTATAGTGCCATAGTGCCATAGCATGGGTCCCTATCTTTATAGTGCAGTGCTGGCACTCCATAGTGCCGTATAGCGTGATCTCAGTCTCCATAGTGCCGTATAGCGTGACCTCAGTCTCCATAGTGCCATATAGCATGACCTCAGTACTTTATAGTGCTGTATAGGCACTTCATAGTGCTATATATTGCCTAGTATAGCATTTCTGTAGTATTTGATAGTTGAGGCCTCGGTATTTAATAGCACTCTGTAACATGCTTTCATGGCTCAGAAGCACTACAGACCCCTGCCCTACATATATGTACCATTCAGTAAAAACCACCGATTTTTCCATATTAGGCAATTTAATTTTTCTTTTATGCAAAATTTGCGATTTAATTGTCATAACATTGTCCCAAGCTCCAGCACAAACAATTAACTAATCTAAAATAACCTCCAAGTTGTGTTTTTCTGCCTCAGTTTGAGGGCGAAGATGTTGCCTGGAATAAATAGTAAATATACGGAAGAAGAAAAAAAGAGATCACTTACATTCCCAATTCAGCCCACTGTCGACGGTTATTATCATGCTTGGCCTTGTGATACGAGTTGGACCTGATCTCGTTGATCAGAGCACGCATGCGGCTGTAAACAGAGCTTTGGACGACGCCTTCAAACTTGCAGTCGATGTACATTCCGGAGGCATATCGTTGGAGACAGTGCCTCATCTAAGAAGCAATAAGTACAATCAATGTAATGAATAAACAGGGGACTTACAGCCGTAGCTACAAGAGCTATAGCGTTGTCAGGTATTTCATTCCTAAAATCAGCTGGAAAGGCGCTCGCCAATGCGTTCTTGCCAGTATAAAAAAATTTGATGCAGATGTCGCGGAGACATGGGTGTGCTAAATTGTTTGTTCGACCCTAAAATGGTAGTATTAGACAGAGATAATAGGATTTCATAGAAAGAGATACCGCGTCATCTTTTCCATTCATAAGAAATTTCCCCCCTGATAAAAGATCAGCTACGTTTCGCTCGATAACATATTTCAAGTCGCGTTGGCTTGCAAACTCCTCAGGAGGGTTCAATTCATCTCGGAAGGCTTTTTCGACTGCATGATGAGCTGCTGTCTTCAACCTACCACGGAATGTGGCTCCTTCCTTGAAGATCTAAAGTTGAAATGAATGTAGCGAGCAGCCATTCAAAAACAATGTTTAACATACCAAACAGTCCATTTCGCGTACTGGTTGACAATCTTAACAAGACGATAAGTGAATGTACATATATAATGTAGATAAAACCCACTCTGGTCAGGAATCTCGTTTTCAGCTTGATAGTCTTTGATCGCTTCAAGTAGGATATCATGAGCATCACCAAGATCCTCGTCACGGTCAGGAAAACCATGGTAAAGTGCGATATGACGGCGGTATGTGATTTTTGCTTCTTTTAGAATGGCCCACCAGTGGGTTCCTTTGTAGTATGCCATTGTATCTGGTTTGGCTTCACCAGTGGATTTTGAATGGCGAGCAGCTCGTCCCTGGTCATGGCCCTCGTCATCACTCTCTTGGGGCGCCTCTTCATGCTCGTTGTCCTGGCTGTGTTTCTTTAAGTTGGCTTGGTGGAGGGCTGCAGCTGAGAGTCGGGCCAATTTTGGAGGTTGATTAGAGCGATTTTTTTTATGGTGTTGGGCTAGGACGTTGCGTGGGGCTCCCTCGTCCTGTATACCAGATGTCAGCCATGTTGTGTACACTTGTGTTTTGCAGATTTCGCACCAATTCGCCTATGACATTGTGTGAGGCTCCCTCTTCCTGTATACCAGATGTCAGCTGTGTTGCATAAACTTGCACAGATTTCGCACCGATTCGCCTATGACATTGTGTGAGGCTCCCTCTTCCTATAACAGATGTCAGCTGTGTTGCGTAAACTTGTATTGTGCACATATTTCGCACCGAGTCACCTACAATGTTGTGTGGGGCTCCCTCTTCCTGTATACCAGATGTCAGTTGTGCACAGATTTCGCTTTCGCACCAAGTCACCTACAACAAGATGTCGGGCATGGTCCCTTAAAAAGGCATCGGCTGCCCTCTCATCTTCGGAAGGCGAGACTTCATCTACTTGAAACTCTGGAAAGAATATAATTTAGTTTAAAGAATGCTCGAGAAATGAGTACATACCCTGAGATTGACCCATATCTTCATCATCCCCATCGATATTATCCAAGTCATCACTCCTTTTGTCATCATCATCTGCATCAAACTCACCATCACCATGGCTACCGTCGTCGTCGTCGCCATCGTGTCCAAGGTTGCTGTTGTTGCCAGTGCTGCTATTGTTGTCATCATCGTCACCATTTCTATCCCTATTAGTATCATCTTCTGAGTTGGGAAAGGACATTTCTTCATCGGACTGCAATAATAAATCAGCAGATTTGAAGAACGAGTTACTTGGTAAGAAAGAATCACCTCATTGTTAGCCAAGGTATTTAATTGAGTGTTTGTCTTATTGAGTAGGGCTTTGCGATTGGGCCGTGCTGGTTCATGACTACCAGATGTGGTGGGAAATCCATATGGAGACCCTTTTTCTTTGATGATTAGACCTGGCTTGGGCGCAGCTTGGAGAGGCTGTTCTGCTCGGCCAGTAACTCTGGAAGTCTGCTGATAATGTACAAGTTAGTGATAGTACCGTACTAGACAAAAAAGAAATCACAGCTTTACTAGTATTGATTCGTGCACGTTTGGTTGGTATTGGTGGTGCCAGGTCATTTTCGGGTAGGTCTTCAGGCACTAGCACAGCGCCAAGATTGCTACGATCACGCTTCTGCCCTGTGACTTTGTTGAGAAGTCCTTCCCCAACGATGGTTGATGCCTTTTCTAGTTGGGCTCGTTGCCCACCAATACCCCGGTTAGAACGAACTGGTCGGCCAGCACCTGCATATAGGGGCATGAGGATATCCGAGTTGCAGAAGAAAACTGCTAGACATATGTACCTTCAGCTGAACTGGCACCTGCCAGGGGAATTGATATCTGACTAGTTGCTATGTCACGGTGGGCACCAGGTTTGCTTTTTGGAACTGGTTTTTTCGTTTTCTTGGGCGAGCTGAGCCTTTTGGTCATTGGATTGAGAGTTAGATTTCTGTGTGTATGGGAGGAAAAAGAAGGCGAATAAGTGCTTAGTCTCAAATAAATTTGAAATGAACGTATGTGACCGACCTGCCTAAAACATATACAAACAACAATTTTTGGTATACCGTATAGTACCGTCCGACAGAAACGACAATTGAAAATCACTTGAGTTAATTAAAAAAAATAGTTAAGTTCGAGTTTTAGTGAATATACAAAAATGTGGTCGTAGCACTCAGTCCAGGATGACTTCCATGATCCCATTCCCGGGGATAGACACGGAATGATGCACTGTCAAAGGTAATTAGACCTTGAATTTGTCCGAAATAGATCCATCCATACCTCCATTGATTTGGACTACAACAGGCGGCTTCAGATCTTGTGCCTGAAAACCACTTGCCTTGACCACGTAGCGTACATTTACGGTATGCATCTCAGCGTCAAGGAGCTTCTTGTATGCAAGACATGCTTCTGCAATTGCTTCTCTGGCACGGATTTCTGAAAGTTCCTTGATGCGCCGACAAAAAATCTCCTGGGCATGGGCTTCATCAATCAACACTTGTGCTTCCTCAATGTTCTTGACTTGGTGTAAGCTGGCGCTGGTGACGGATGATGCCATGTGATATAGCTTTGTAAAGTAAGTCAGTAGAAGTATTGAGGACAGACAGAGATGCTCGTACTGAGTTGTACAATGTTACAAGGAGTTATTTTACAACAAAGGATTGTTTTACAACAAAGGAGACGTGGAATCTTCTGTAACTGTCCGAGTCACACCGCGAAATGTCACTCAAGATAAGTTTTTTGGTATCAAATATTAAGTACTACGAATTAAGGGCAAGGAATAGCTCCTTAGTGAAGTACTTGTTTAACCAAAATTCAGAACAAAATTCTAAGCTATTCTCCTTTGTCAAAATGCGGCTGGCTTTCTTTCCAAAGCGGGGTGTAAGATTTACCAAAGAACGAATCTGATTCAATGGCAAAACATCACCCATGACAACACCAGTACTCCGTTTCGACCGCTTCAGAAGGTAAAGACCTGACGATGGTTCAGGATACGGCCCTTTCAGTGTCCTAGACCCAGAAACAGTGGCATTTATCTGAGAAATGATATCGAAACGTCGAACATAAGTCAGGAAACAGTTGCCATAAGTTTCCTGTGAGTGCAATGGGACTATTCGAAAAATGAGTTGAAGGTCGGTGACAATATGTCCTAATGTAGGGTTAATTACTTGTATTTGAAACAATACTAGATGTTAGAGACGCACCGTTTAACCCACTAAAAGGCCATTGTTTTGTGGGGTCGACATTCATGATGACATTGTCAAATTGCCCAAGTGATGAGGCGTTTGAAGGTGGCAAGGCATTTATTGATTGCGCCGGAAGGACTGTGTGAGGGTGGTGGTAGGCCTTTGATTGAAGGTATACTTTTTTCCAGACTTCCAGCCGGTCAAAAGGAAGATCGCAATTTGCTTGTGAGAGACGCCGACCCTTAACGTCTAGGGGGCCCTGCTCATCTCCAGTTGCGATACGTTGCAAGTAATCTGCCAGCGCCGGTCGAAGGTCAGGGATATGGTACATCTGAGCAACTTCATCAACTAGTTGTTGTTTGTAGCTGGGATCTCTGCTAAGATGAATTGCCACATGGCTTGAGCATGCATTAGTACGTAGCGGAAGCGGGATATCTTGACGATGTTGAAGTAATTGCTTTAGCTCGGATGCACGGTAGAAATAGTCGACAACATTTCGAGACGGCCCAGATAGTGACGATACAGGATCGATGTGTGTCAGAAGTGACGAACTAGACGTAACCAAAAGTTCACTTTCATCCAATCCATGTGCTTCTTCTCCTTCAAGGCTGTCTTCTTCGGCACCTGATCCTGCCCGAAAATCAACCTTGGCCTCCCTTATAGACGTGGCAAGATCAAATTGGCGTAACTTGTCCAGACGATCAAGATACCGGCAGATTTGGGGTTCGTAGTTTTGATTATTACCAGATCGTGCAGGATCCTTGATGGCGGTAATATTTGCATGCTCTGTTGTATCTGCTGACCACTGAATAGAAACTCCATTTTCTCGTATATTAGGTACAACACTTTGAAAGAACTCCAGTTTGGGAATATACCAATTGTCGATTGTCGATTTTTGGCCGCGACGAGCACCCGCATCGAGAATAGCCTGTTTGTGAGAATGAAATTCCTTTAAGGAGTAATTGATGCTGGAACAGGTCTCCTCACTGACAACGTAAGATTGGGCATTGTACCGAAAGTCCTGAAGGGCACGTATAGCCACAAGAAAATTTCCAGGGACAGCGTCGGCAATTATTGAAACAATGTACCGCTGTACATCGCGATGTTCTCGTCCTGTCACCTGCTTCAGTGATGAAATACCCTCCTTAAAATGACGAAACCCTGTTTGAGGGTGTAGGACTGCAAATCGAAAATCAAACTCGGCCTTTCCAACTGCGTTCATGCACCACTTCACGTCATGGTCCCAGAATTGTTTGTGCCAATGGTGGAGGGGCTCAGAAGTCAGGAAAACGGATGGATCTGCTAGTGGCCAGTCACGCCAGAATGGCCGGTGTACTCCATTAAGACGATGCTTCATCGATTCTTTCACATATGCTTCAAGTTCCCAAGGGTCGACTACTGATTCAATGGCATGAAGGCGTGCAAGTGTTATAGAAGGAGTTCGAGGCTCATGTCGGTAATCATCGCCAAATTGTTTGAAGGATGCCATGGTGACTGATGAGGTTTTTCCAGCTACACAAGCTACTAATGCTGATTCTGGAGTGTCGACAATGTAAGCTGCAAGAGATGGAAAGCAGACGCGGCTTAAGCCAAGGGGGTCTTCCATCGAAATTCCGAATTGAGTGGCCTTCTTCAAAGGCTCCAGGATGATATCGAGACAAAAATGAAAGAGTCGGCTTTCTAGCACACCACGAATTTTTCTGTCGGAATGTATGAACCGTGGAATTGGCAACAATGCAAGAAGCAGAAATAAATCATTTGATGCCTTTGTGCGAAAATCCATTGCAATGTTGGCCAGTGAGATAAGAAGGGGATGAGCAACGCGATTTCCCGTCATCGCAGATATATTGGTTTTGTCTGATGATAATATAGTACCGAGCAGAGTTGCACCGGGAGGCAGCTCCTCCTATATGCAGTTTATTGAATATAGGTCACGCCAAAAAACATCATAATATAAAGTGTACCTGCATTGACCATGCTGCATCGCCTGAGAGCCACTCTGTATAGACACGCACAAGTTTCTCCGCATTTTCAAACAGACGTCGTGGTGTAAAATCCAGGTAGTCCTTCAACAGCGGGCTTTGCAACAATGATCTTAAACATTCGACGGGGTCCCGATAATACAAATATATTTTATTTTTGGTTGGATATTCCGTTTGGAGTTGTTTACACATCCATGGGGGTCCAGATGGAAGCATCTCAGCTCTACTTCGAAGATCCTTAGCAGAACAAAATGATAGTTCAAGTTTCTTCACCTTGAAAATATTAGCCTAGTTTTCGATCTGAAATGCCAGCAATAAGAGATCACGTACAAGTTCAAGTTTAAAAAATTGATCCAATGCTGCCATGCTCAGGCCAGAACGCAGGAGGAAAGATGCCATTTGCCATTCGTCCTTTGATGCAAAGGGATAGTGGGAATGCGCCTGCCGTTCCTTGGAGAATTGGTCGTTGTCAAACTGGTCCATGAAGGTCGGACCTGAGCCAAATATCTTTGATGCACCTGGATAAAATTCGGTAAAAAAAGGGCTATTGCCGTGAGACGAGGTAGTATTAATCATGGGATCTTCATCTGCAGCCATTGGAGTAGGGGATCTAGATTTGTCAAATATCGGGGATGAGCCTCCAGCTGATCGATCCATTTCATCCATTTCGTGGGGCTGATCCTCGGGAAATATTCCAGATGGTTGGACACCTTCAGGAGACCCAGGGCGACCACCGGCAGCTTTAGCAATTTGAAGGAGTTCTTCATAATAAGTTCGACAGGACGAAATGGGCTGGTTCATGTGATTTAGAACCCGGGCTGTGTCATGGAATTTTTTTCCGCAGCGCTGGCAAGCTGGCATGATTTGTACCGAAAAAAGGAGAGCGAAGAGGTTGTGAAGGAGACAGAAGAATCGCACGTGGGAAAGTTAGGACAAGATGAAGCAGTTGAAAACCAGGATTGGATGTAGCATCATTAGGAGGCAACAGTGAAAGTATTCTTGACGAAGCGTAGATTCAATATATATATATATCTGAAAGAATTTAGCTGGCGAGTCACACTTGTCACCGAAACCGAAAATTTTCATTTCGCTACTGCGATTATCAATTCAATACAACATGCTTCCTCGTGGTCGTGACGTACTTGACAGTACGTGTTACAGTGAACTACAAGATTCTCTTTGCCATCCAGATTCTTCACCTTGTACAACTCCCTCCCATTTCAATTTTGGTCACTACGCCTACAGAGGTCATCCACCTGAATATTATTATACTCCAATGGCCACCCAACATCGACCTCCGACCCAAAATTATCGACAAACGGTGAACTACTCAGCACTTCCTGAACCACGATCACATCCTTCCCCAGATCTCTTAACACAATCTTTCTATATACCGCCTCCACAGCAACTCCCAGCTTTATCTATCTTGGATGAGGAGGAGATGGCGCCTCCAGGTTTGACTCAAACCGCCCATCCTACTCTCCATCCTACTTTCCAGCCCCAGCAATCACTTCCCGTATACTACGTAGATCCTGACGGTCAACTGATTGTTAGGCAGGCAGTTCCCGTCCCCAACGACGACTTCCTAGTAGCCATGCCCTCAACTCCCCCCCGCAACTTTGGCTTGGAGGCTTTCCAACCTATCAACTCAACGCCGATCACTCAGAGAATGTCGTCAAAGAGACTCCCTGACGACGAAAGGCGAATGTATGTGCCAGAGCTCAACAAATCGCTCCATGCCGAGCTCAAGTCTAACATATTCCAATGCATCTCCTTGGTCGATAACCTCTACCCTTCCGACTCACTCCCATTTCCTGTCGATGAGTCTCTTTTAGAGGCATTATCTGATGAAGATCTATGGGATAATGAACTATCAGCCTTCAAAGGCGTTCCCAAGGATTGCAATGAATTAAACATGTCGAGATGGCTCAACCAAATAGGCCAGGCCATTGGACTACCATTTGGAAAGAAACGACTTCGTTTGTGGTCCTCCGCTTGTCGCAATCTCCCTCTAAGTGGCTCAACCACTTTACGCAAGCCAGACCTCGTCTTGGTGGACAGACACACATACCAAGCAGTTCATTCCAACACAATATCAAAGAGGATCCACTGGTTTGATATACGCGCTATTGGCGAGGTCACAAATGCACAGCGTTTCCCTCGGCGCATGTACGAAACCGTAAATCAGAAGTCCTATCTCTTGTTCCTATCCCAATGTATTCGCCGTTTCGTTCCTGCTCTTTCGTTTGATGGTGATGGCAACTTTTCGCTCACAGTCACTGACCGCCAAGGTCAGGCGCGTATGGCCCTAATGTCATTGACTGCTTCCGGAACAGAATCTGCTTTGTTGATATTAAGGATTCTTGTCAGCTTGATGTATGGACCAGAGGGGGATGTCGGGATTGACCCCACAATGACTCGTGGATCCGGCAATACAATTGTAGCCATCTACATCAATCAACGAAAGTTTGATGTTGACAGATTGATCTATTGAATGCAGTCTCTGATTGGTCGAGGTACTCAAGTCTGGGTCGTCAAACATCTGAGTAAGAGCTACATTTTGAAAGATTCATGGGTCCAGAGTGGGAGGGTTGGGTCGGAAATCGACTTTCTGACGCTTATGAAGGGCCATCAATACCTTGAAGGTCGTGTTCCCAAAATTTTCGAGGGCGAGGACATAAAGGTCAACGGTGTTTTGGATAGCACAGGACGATACCGTGTTGATTCTGGACAGGCCAACTACCACCGGATCCATCGCCGTTTAGCCATGGAGCCTATTGGAGAGCCCCTCATCAAGTTCCGATCAAGAGCTGAATTTATTCAGGTGATAATCGAACTCGTTACTGGTGAGTTCATTTTATTTTACTGGATGTTCTAAAGCTAAAACATCATAGTTCTTGATTATCTCAAACGTAATGTTGGAATCCTTCATCGCGACATCAGCCCAAACAATATCTTGCTAGTGCGAGATGCTACAGGCAATGCTAGATGTCTTTTAATTGATTTTGACTATGCTGTACATCTCAACTCAGAGCTCAAAGCTTCACGTGGCCTTCGCACTGTCAGTACTATTTTTCATTTTTCCATGCAACCATCTTACTCAAACTCAAATTAATTAGGGAACTCCTCCATTTATGGCAATAGAAATTTTGTTAATGGATGGCAAATCATTTTGCCATAGTCTTCACCATGACCTTGAGTCGGTCTTATATGTCATAATCTGGATCTGCACCCATATGACTGGTGTTGAATCTGAACGTGACGACTTGGACGATCTTGATATACGCAAGTGGTGTGGTCTGGAGGTTGGCTTGAGGGACTTGGGACTCATCAAATTATCGCACATCGCCGCCGCAAAGGTCACTATTCTTACCCAGTTGGCCCCATATTGGAGCGTAATGGCGAGTTTCATCCAGAAACTCATCGCCGTGTTCTTCCCAGCTGGGCCTTCAGAACCGAATGAAATTACTCCTGACAAGATGCTCAGCGTTTTACGTGAAGCAAAGGATGGTATTTTGGCTTCTGAATCCAATGCAGTAATTTCACCCAATGACTATGCTCAGGGCGAAGCTTCATCCATTCACTATGCGACATTAGAGAATGGCAAACGATATCGCTTGGGTCAAGACGCTGTGGTAACTTCGAACAAGCGCACCAAAGATCTTAACGCTCAGGATCAAATTGACACTAGACCTGGCAGAAAGGTGGCGAGAAAGGTGGGAAAAAAGGCGGCCAGTTGGCAGGAGTCGGTCCTTACTTGAATTGTTGTTGATGAATTCTCCCTCCCCTATGCGTATTGATGAACATTTGAATATGTGAGCTCCGTCTCCCTGCTCTGGCATGCTGTATTCATATTTCTCATAGCTCGACTGATTTCTACCTGTTTGTTATCTTTCAAGCCTCTGTTGATGCCCATGGACACTATCTATATCTTCTTTCCAAGGCTTTACTGGTACTGGTTACTAGTATTCCTCCATCTTATGTATATGCAAACTTTTGCCTTTGTTGTTTGTTTGTTACCAGAATATATTGTGTGATCGTATTTTGAAAAATGTGACACTCACACGCCAAGTTCTTGTAGCGATCCTTCATGCAGCTTCATGCGACCTCATGGAATCCAACATCTCACAGTTACAGTCCTATNCTTCATCCTTGTGGCTTGATTACTTAAACTTGATTACGTGCTAGGAACCTGTGAACTTTGTCAACAAGCATCAGCAAGTTTTTCACGCTCAACGACCGCAACAGCAAGCAGCTCCAGCACCATCTCCACACTCAATTAATATAAGGTACCATGGCTCAAACTTACTATCCAACCAGGATAGCTTCCCCGGTTAAGCAGGCTTTCCACGAATCGGTCTTTGGCAGTTTACATGGAGACAAGCACGTTGAGGACATCCAGGAGGCGTATGTGGAGAGCAAGGATCGGTGAGTACCGTATTGGTCTCACAGCACTCGACCGTATATCTTAAATTCTTTCAGCCTGGTTTCTGCGCTGGATTCAACCGAGTCTCTGTTAGCTGACATTCAGGTCTTTAATAAGGATGAATGGGTTGTTCGATACCCTCAACTTCGGGAACATACTGTACAAGATGAGGTCACCAATCCTTCTCTACACCGTCCCAATCATGCACGTCGTTCGCTTTCCTTTGCCGATGACCCCAATTTTGAAGCGGACATTGTGATCGGCGGTCCACGGCAGGGATTGACCCATTCTATCACATTAGCGTCCATTTCCGATGTTAAAGACGAAATTTTACCCTCTGATGACCTACCCAAAGGATTTAACGATGAACGACTTATCCCGACTACCGACTTCAACGTTCTGCGTCTTGACCTCAAACTCGGTTCACAACATTCGTCCACTTCTGCTGCTTCACTCGTTTCCCAACTCGAAAAATCATCGATAGCTAATCTTCTCGACGAGAAATTTACAACTTCGGTAACTCATATCGACAAACTACGTCTCAGGGTGGAGGATACTTCTTCCAAGGTTCTTGTCACGGGTGATCTTAATGCCGGAAAGTCGACTTTTGTCAATGCTTTGCTTCGACGTTCTGCGAGGTTCACGACGCGGCAGAAAATCAGGGTAAAGAGGAGGTTCATGTTGTCAAGCACGGCCTGACATATGACATCAATGATTCGTCGACGTTCACTAGGGCTGATATTACGGACTTGGAGGAGATCGTTGCAGACAACGAGACTACTCAACCGATGATCAAGCTTTACTTAGCAGACACCCAAGCTCCCTCAGAGTCCCTCCTCAACAACGGTGTTGTCGATATATCGCTTATCGATGCTCCTGGTCTCAACCGTGACAGCATCAAAACTACTGCCGTCTTTGCCCGTCGGGAGGAGATTGACATTATTGTTTTCGTTGTTTCTGCGGAGAATCACTTCACCTTATCTGCCAAGGAGTTCCTCTGGAATGCCAGCAATGAAAAGGCTTATCTTTTCATTGTCGTTAACAAGTACGATCAGATCAAGAACAAGGATAAGTGTCGCCGAATGGTCCTGGAGCAAATCAAGGAGCTCAGCCCGAGAACCTACGAAGACGCTGAAGATCTTGTGCATTTCGTCGATTCTGCTTCCGCTCTTCAGCCCTTCACCGCCAACCCCTCGTTTGACGATCTCGTACAATCACTACGATCGTTTGTCCTTGTTAAACGCTCAAAATCCAAACTCCAACCTGCATCTACCTACCTTTCCAAACTCCTTGCTGATATCGAGTTCCTCGCCGGCGCGAACGCCATCGTCGCCGATTCTGAACTTCAGCGAGCACGTGAAGATCTCTCAGAAGTCCGCCCTGTGTTGGAAAAAATGAAGAGCGGACGAGACGTTCTTGAAGAAGGTCTGGAATCTGTTGAAGAAGCTGGCNCTGGCGAAGCTTCTTCTNGTACCAAGGCTATACTCAACAACGCTCTTGAGCGGGTAGGACAAGGACAACTTGGTGTGGAGAAATCGTTTACATCGATGCCTTCTTACCCCGGTCTCCTCCATATCTTCAATTTG
>JGI12704J13340_1000153_pt1 | contig 13629 bp, 13 predicted proteins | sample BlaSpr_A8_Ref_O2_FD_13340 | JGI IMG/M metagenome (IMG submission 13340) | reverse complement strand
CCTGCCACGGCGAAAGCTGCATCCGCGTAGTTTCAAGCATAAAAAATACGCGCCGGGAGTCCGTGCAGGAAGTCACGCCGTCTGCGAGCTCGGCGTAGCCGCTTCCGGCAGCCGGACTAATTTCGCTTCAGTGATCGAAGGAATCGCGCGAATCGTCTGCACCACGGACGAGTCCACCACGCCATCCAACCGCACCAGCGCCACCGCCTCCGCACCATGCACCGGCTGCCTGCGACCCAACGCAAACGTGGCGATGTTCACGCCCAAATTCCCCAGTGCTGTCCCAATCTTTCCGATTACTCCCGGCACGTCACGATTTCGCGTCAGCAGCAGAGTGCCTTCGAGCGGCGCCTCAAGTTCAATCCCATCGAGCAACAGAATTCGCGGCGAACCGTCCTGCGCCACAGTTCCTTCCACCGTCAGCGCGTGCCCATCATTTTCCGCGGCCACTTCCAACGTGTTCGGAAATCCCCGCTCGCGCCGCCGCGTCGTTTCTTCCACAATCAGCCCGCGCGCCGCAGCCGCCTGCGACGCATTCACCAAATTCACTTTCTCGTCGAGCACCGAATTTAGTATTCCAATCAGCACCGCGCTGCGAATCACATGCGATCCGAGTTCGGCTGGCTCGCCCGCATAGCGAATCCGTACCCGGCTGAAACTCGCCGAAGGCGCAGCCTGCGCCACAAAAGCGCCCAGCCGCTCACCCAATTCCAAATATGGCCGCAACCGCCGGTATTGCTCCGCCGAAAGCGCCGGCATATTCACCGCATTGCGGATCAAGCCTTCCGCCAGATAGTCGCGCACCTGCAGCGCGATCAACGTCCCAACTTCTTCCTGCGCCTCCGCCGTCGAACCAGCAATATGCGGCGTCGCAATCAAATTCGGCAAACCAATCAACGGCGAATTCTTCGGCGGCTCCGTCGCAAACGTATCCACCGCCGCGCCCGACAAATGCCCCGAGCGCAAAGCCTCCGCCAGCGCCGCTTCATCAATCAATTCGCCTCGCGCGCAATTGATCAGCCGCGCGCCCTTCTTCATCTGCGCGAACGCCGCCGCGTTCATCATTTTTTCCGTCGCCGCGCTCAGTGCGGTGTGCAGCGAAATCACGTCCGAGCGTTTCAGCAAATCCTCCAGCGAAACCAGCTCCACTTCCAGTTCGCGTGCCGCCGCCGGCGTCACATATGGGTCATACGCCAGCACCTTCATTTCCAGCGCCCGCGCCCGTCGCGCCACTTCCGATCCCACGCGTCCCAGTCCCACGAGGCCGAGCGTCTTCCCGCGCAATTCCATTCCCGACGAAGTTTTCTCCCAGCGCCCCGCATGAATCGCCGCGTTCGCTTGCGCCACCCCGCGCGCTAATGCGAGCAGCAGCGCGAAAGTATGTTCCGCCACGCTCACCGCATTCCCCCCCGGCGTGTTCATCACCAAAACGCCGCGATGCGTCGCCGCATCCATATCCACATTGTCCACGCCCACGCCCGCGCGCCCCACCACGCGCAATTTCTCCGCGCGATCCAGCAGCGCGCTGGTCACTTTCGTGGCGCTGCGCACGATCAACCCGTCGGCATTCACAATCTCGCCGGCCAGTGCCGCAGCGGCCGGCAACACAATCTCCCAGCCCGTCTCGCGCAACAACTCGATCCCGCGCTCGCTGATTTTATCCGCAACGATTATTTTCATGTTGGAAGCCTAATGGCTGCCCGCCGCAGAGTCAAATCCGTTACACGCATGCAGCTAATCCAAATCACGCACAGCAAACGCAAATGCAAATGCGGTCGCGCGCGATTATCGCTGTGGTATTCTGGCAACACTTCGGGGGGCAACCAATGGGTTACATCGAAAAAATTCAGAGCGACCTCACCGCGGCCATGAAGGAAAAAGACGAGCTGCGCCTCAGCGTCCTGCGCATGGTGAAAAGCGCGCTGAAGCTGAAAGAGATCGACAAAATGCGCCCGCTCGACGATCTCGAATCGCTGCAAATTCTGCAAACGCTCATCAAGCAGCGCAAAGAATCCGTCGAACAGTTCACCCAGGGCGGCCGCAAGGATCTGGCGGACAAGGAAGCGAAAGAAATCGCCATCATCGAAAAATATTTGCCCGCCGCGCCCAGTGATGCTGAAATGCATCGCGCCGTCGAGGAAGCTATCTCCGAATCCGGCGCGGATTCCCTGAAACAAATGGGCGCGGTGGTGAAAGCCGCGCGTGCCAAACTCGAGGGCAAATCCATTGACGGCAAAATTCTCAGCGATAAAGTCCGCGAGCGCCTCACGGAAAAGGCCGCGGGCAAACCCTGAGATAATTTCGCAGCTAAGAATCCGCGCGCGGTCCTCCGTCGTGACGCCTAAGCGTCAAAACGCCGCGACGCTACAGGCCGGAGGCGGTCGCGACGTCTCATCCAGGTTGGTGCTGTGCCGCTGCCCGAAACCATCGCCGTAAAATACACCGAAGAAGAAGCCGAATATCTCAGCATGCGTCCGCTGGTCCGCCAGACTTTCCGCGCCCCCGAACTGGTGGACATGATCGTGCAGGTCGCCGGAAAAGACTCCACCCGCGTGCAGCAAATTCTCCGCGGCGGCACGGTCGTCTTCCATTCCTTCCGCTACTGGTGGCCGCCCTTTGACCCTGATCCTGCAGCCCTCGCCGAAATTCTAGCGAAATATCCAGACGCCAGACGCCGCCCCCGCCCGCCCCTTCCGCGCCGCCGATTGCGCAGAAGTAATTCTGGAATCCAGCGGCTCGCCCCCGCGCCACTCCCTCAGCATCACAAAAGACTCCGCCGCAAAATCCAGCCCGCTGCAAAAAATCGCCCGCGCTCTGCGCAATAAACCCAGCTTCTGGCAAATCCTAATGAACTTCGCCGAAGACGTCCACCCTCACCCGCGCTACCGCGAATATTCCTACACCCGCCGCGCCGACCTCTACTCCATCGCCCTCACCGCCCAGCAAATCGCGCGCCTAACTCAACAAGCCGCCCGTCACGCGCCGCGCCCGTTACGCGCCGAAATCCTCGAACCCCCAGCCGTCTCCCAAATCGTCTTCGTCTGCCCCCGCGCCGCGAAGTGAATCGCCTCGTCGTAGCGCTCAGTGTGCCGGCCGATAGATCAACCCAATCACAATCCCCACTACTACCCATTGAATAAAGTATGCCACCGACTGTTCCACCGTCAGCTTCCAACCGATATTCAAGTTCACGTAGTTGTGCACCGTAAACGTCCCAATCGCGAATACTCCAATCAACGCCCCGAACCACGCACCTTCCACCACTCCTGATCCGCGGTGATAAATCATCGCGTAAAGCACCGCCAGCACCACGATCGCCACCAACGTCGCCGCCATTGCCACCGGCATGTTTTTCATCTGTCCTTCGCTCGGCCGGTATACCGCCGGATACTTCTCGAACTCCTTCTTCATCCACGGCATCGTCACAAACATCAAACCCCCCGCCGCAAAATACGCAACGAACGCTCCCAGGGCCGCCAGCAGCACTCGCATCAAGTTCATCGGCGCTCCTTTTCAATCTAGCGGCGGTCCCGCAAAGCGAGACCGTCAGTCTCCGACGGTGCTTTTCAGTGTAGCGGGGTCTTTAGACCGCCAGCCGTCGACGTTGCTGTTGAATTTCAGAGGTCGACCGCGTACTTGCGCAATTCCGTCACGCGCCGGGAGTCTCCCACAAAAAAGAAAGTCCCGGAAGAAAGAAAATCCTCTCTTCCGGGGCGGGCTGGGCGGGACCGGGCTGCACTGCACTTAGAACGGGCGGGGTCGGTTGGGCGGCAACGGCTGCGGATTCAGTAAGGGCTTGACGGATTTCAATCCCGCGCCGGAGTGCAATTTCGTGCTGCGTGCAGATGCTGTCGCTTTTTTCGCTTTCATCAGAGTCTCTCCTCTGTTCGCGTTCCGGCTGCTCGCCTGGTCGCCTTCCAGCTGCTTGCCTCATCGCGTTCCAGCTGCGTGCCACCTCAACTTCCGGCTGCGAACCGTTTCGCGCTCTGCTGTGCTGCACTATCCCTACGTGCAACCAGCGCGCCAATTCCAACCGCAAACCCCGAAAACGCCACACCCCTGTTTTTGCAACACTTGCCGCCAAGGGCGAGCGCCGTGTACCGCTGCTTAGCCCCCAGACCCCCGCGAGGGCCAATTAATTTCTCAACCCCAAGTTGAAATATTCAACATCCCTGCTCCCGATGCGTCCCGCTAGTGTCCTGCCGCAGCGGCCGCCATCATATCGTTGAATTTCTTGTGAAACGCGTCATACCCTCCGCTAGCTTCCGCAAAACGCAGCGGCTTCACGCGCTCCACGCATATTTCCGTCGCCTCGGGCGCGCTCTTCAGAATTTTCATGCTCTCGGCGATGAAGTCATTCAGCGGCATGGCGTTCGGATCGCTGGCCATTCTGGGCCCCATCAATTCCGTCTGCACGTAAGGCGGGATCAACTCCAGCACCTGCACGGATGTGTCGCGCAGTTGGTAGCGCAGCGATTGCGTATAAGAATGAATCGCCGCCTTCGTCGCGCAATAGGTCGGCGTCATTGCCATCGGCACAAATGCCAGTCCGGACGACACCGTCATGATCGCGGCCCTGGGCTGTTTCAGCAGTAATGGCAGCAGCGCGGCGGTCAGGCGAATCGGCCCCAGCAGATTCGTCGCAATTGTCGCCTCGGCATCCGCCACCGCGCCATTTTTCAGTGACTCCGGCTTCATCATCCCCGCGTTCTGGATCACCACATTTAGCGCAGGGTAATCCTTCTTGATTTGTTCCGCGAAACTCCGGATCGCATCAGCGTTTCCAATATCCAGAACCGCGGCCTTCATCCCCGGATTCGCCGCCACCACTTCCTTCAGCAACTCCTTGCGCCGCCCCGCAATCACCACCTGGTTTCCCTCCGCATGAAAAGCCTCTGCCAGTCCTCGCCCGATACCCGATCCACCGCCAGTAATCAAAATCGTATTTCCGCTAATTTGCATGATTTTTTCTCCTCGCTTCGATGGTAGGACAGTTATGAACCAATGGGAAGCATGCGCCTGAAAGCTCCAAACCTTATTTTTCTGCGGGCGGTTGCGATGCACGCAGCGCCCTTATCGGCTCCCTCACCAGATTCGCATAGTCCGGTCGAATTCGAACCGCCGCTTGGTACTCCGCGATCGCCTCCGATTGCCGGCCAGGTATCTGCGACAACGCGTTTCCCAAGTTAACGTGCGCCTCCGCATAATCCGGATTAATCCGCAGCGCCGCCTGGTACTCCGCGATGGCGTCCTGAAGCCGGCCCGGCGTCTCGGCCAGCACGATTCCCAGCTCATTGTGCGCTTCCGCATAATCCGGATTTATTCGCAGCGCTGCCTGGAACTCCGCGATGGCGTCCGCAAGCCGGCCAGGTATCACGGCCAGCACGATTCCCAAGTTATAGCGCGCTTTCGCATACTCCGGTCTAATTCGTAGCGCCGCCTGGTACTCTGCAATCGCATCCTGCAGTCGGCCGGGAGTGCGCGCCAGTAGATTTCCCAGGTCAAAGTGCGCCTCCGCGTCATTCGGATTAGTTCGCAGCGCGGCCTGGTACTCTGCGATGGCCTCCGATTGCCGGCCCGGTGCCTGCGACAGGATGTTCCCCAGGTTAAGGTGCGCCTCCGCATAATCCGGATCAATCTGCAGGGCCGCCTGGTATTCCGCGACAGCGTCCGGAAGCCGCCCGGGAGTGAACGATAGCGCAATTCCCAGGTCATTGTGGGCCTCCGCGTAATCCGGTTTGATCCGCAGCGCCGCTCTGTACTCCGTGATGGCCTCCGGTTGTCGGCCCGGTATCTGCGACAGGGAGTTTCCCAGATTAACGTGTGCCTCCGCGTAATCCGGTTTGATTCGCAGGGCTGCTTGGTACTCCGCGATTGCATCCGGAAGCCGGCCCGGCATCTCGGCGAACAGCACGCCCAGGTTATAGTGCGCCAACCAACTGCCCGGATTGCGTGCAAGCGATTCGCGGTAAAGGGTCTCGATATCGCGATACATACGGCATTGCCGCCAAGTCAGTACGCCAAGAACCAGAATCAGCATAGAGCAGCAAACGATGGTAACGGCCCTGCGCGATGAAATCCGCTCGATCGCTCGTACCAGCACCGACGCTACCGGAACGATGATTCCCAGACTTGCCAGATACTGAAAGTGGTCGGCGACATAGGAGTAGCGGAAGGGATAAATATTGAGAAAACCGAGCACAGGGAAAAGCGTTCCGCAAAAAATGAGAAAGCCGGCCAACGGCCCGCGGTAGCGGCGAGCGACGAACACGAGGCCTATCACGACCGCCAATACTCCGGCTGGGAACAGCCATTGCCACCACACGGCCGGATCGATCTTCCAGTGTGGGTAGAAGAACGTCAGATTAGTTGGCCACAACAATTTGCCGGCATAAAAACAGATCGCGCGGCCAGCAATCAAAACACGCTGTACCGGCGTCAGCAGGAAATCCGCGCCTCGTGCACCGATCAGGGTCCTCTCTACCCAAGAGGTAAAAAGTCCTGCGGATATTCCGAACGCGAACCATGGAAGTAGCGGCAGTACATCACGCTTCCATTCGAGCCGGCCACGCCGCCACCAAAAGATCACCAGCAGCACAGCGGGAAGCGTCGCGGTCACGGTTTTGCTCAGCAGCGCCAGCACAAACAGGCCGGTTGCCAGCAGGTATTTTGACTTCCGACGGTTCTGGTCGGGTTGCAGATAGAAGTGCAGGTACGCGAGCAGGGCGGCCAGATAAAAGACTCCGGACAGCGTGCTCTTTTGCTCCGAGATCCAGGCCACGGATTCAACGTTGACGGGATGCAGCGCAAAAACAAAACCGGCAAGCCATGCGCCCGGAAGCGAAAGCCGCTTCATGATCGCCACTGCCAGGCATGCCGACAGTGCGTGGAGAGCGACGTTGGTCAAGTGATAGCCTGCAACCGCGTCCCCCCACATCCGGTGTTCGAGCCAGAACGCGCTGTGCAGCAGCGGGTAGTATTGCTGCGTCGCACCCAGCTCGAACCAGATTCGCGACAAACCATGGAACGACTGCAAGCCGGGCTTGGTCAGGTGGCTGCTATCGTCCCAGAGCAGGCCCCCGCGCAGGGCGGGGAAGTAGGCGGCAAGAGTCGCGCAGAAAATCATCCCCCGAAGGACGGGATCGCTTAATTGGATCGCCTGGGAGTTGGAATTCGGAGATTTCGCGGGGTTTTCTTCGGGACGCCGGGGTGCCCGGTTCCCCTTGGTATTTGCGGCCCTCGCAGCCCGCTTCTTCGCCATAAACTGACTATCGCGAAAACCGGCGACCTTGTCGAGTGAGGTGGCGAGTTTCAACGGCAGGCGCTTCGACGAATCGAACACAACGCTCGCCTTGAAGTGCTTTCAGCGCGCATGGTAGTGTCGCCGCACGCGGCATGTGATTTCGTCCGGAGGGATTGTGAACAAAATCTGCGTTGTGATACTCGCTGTGTCGTTTATCTCCCCGACGATGCGCGGGACTGCTCAACGGGCGGCCAATGCTCCAAATGCAGCGCAGTGTCGATCGGACGCCGCGATTTGGCTCCCAACATTACAAGCTCAAGGCGGCACGATTGCGATAACTTACGAGACTCTCGGCAGCTGGGTTGACGAGATGATGCAATGTAGGGACGTTGATCCTGCCAATCGCGAGAAGTACTTCGATGTGGCTTCCGGAGCCGTTGCCGAGCGAGCGAACCGCGAGACGAACTACCTTGTCCGGCACGATTTGTACAAGCAGTTTCTGGCCGAGGACGTAGCGGGGAAACGCGGCCTGTAACCGCGGTTCGAAATTATTGCAGAATCCACGCGCGCCACCAGCGTTTTAATTTCCCGGTGCGAAATCACCGCGTGCCGCGCACGAGAAACAAAAGCATTGTCCGCCCGCGTTGAAAAAAACTGCACCAACCCTGTCCATCACAATTCGTACAGGTCGGGTCAGTTTTCGCGCAGCGCGTACTAGTTCTGGACCTTTTCTGTACCTCTTCTGTTCCTGTGACCAGCTGTTTTTGTCGCGCCTTCGCGCTACACTCGCACGGGAACTAAAATATGCACACGTTCACAGGATCGTTTACCCTGAGAGACTGCCAGTGGCAGCCTCGAAGGGCTTACCCCGAGCTTCGAATCTTCCAGCGTCATTTTCGGGCGCGCCGGAGCTTGCCGCCGCTTATCGTGGAAGGCTTTCCATTTTCGAATTTCGCCTTTTCGGGTGCGAGTTATGCATTATTGATCGCTAGTCCCCCAATTATTAAAAAGCGGCGCAAATGACTGAAAATAAACAACAGCGACCCACTCTAATCGCTAGTTTTTCGACGCTTTTCGCCGCTGCGAAGATTTTTCGCGCGCGGGAAATAGGCGCTTTGAACTCGCGCGCAAATCACACCGCATTCCGTCCACAAAAGTCCCGCGGATTTTGCAAATCGGCGCCTCCGCGCGCACAGGTTTCGCACCGCGTAATCCTCAGCCGGCTCAGCGCTCCTGTGGATATCACTGTGGATAAAGGAAGGGGTACCGGCAGCGAAAAACCCCAACAAAATCAACATTTTAAATACCGTAGGGTTGTGCGCCACTCGTACCGCGATGCAAACAAAGCACTTATTCCGTCGCAATGGATCAGCCCGGTCCCATCGAGACGCACTCCTCCGGATGTTACGCTTGTATGGAATATGCACAGGTCCGGGGCGGCATGTTCTCTAAACGTCACTAGCATAGGGATTTGCCTTTCTAGGCAACCCGTACGTATTTTCCGCAATCGGGTCCTTTTCGTCCCGGATTTTACAGCTGCCGTTGACTCGCCCGGTATGCGGGACTATAGTGAAACGGACCTTTGGAATGCTCGCTGGCCCACGAGCCAAGGGTTTTTCCGGGGACTTCATGAATCTGCCTAACAGCTTGACGACCCTGCGGATCTTTTTCGTTCCGCTGCTGGTCGTCGTGCTGCTCACCCGCCAACCCAATTTTGATTTCTGGGGATTGCCTATCCACTTCGAAGTGCTGGGCGTGCTGATTCTGCTGGCGGCAGCCGCGACGGACATGATGGACGGCTACCTGGCGCGTTCGCGTAAAGAAATCACCACCCTGGGAATTCTGCTGGATCCGATTGCGGACAAGCTGCTGATTTCCGCCGCGTTTATTTCGCTGGTGGAAATGGGGTTGATGCAGGCTTGGATGGTGGTGATCATCATCGGACGCGAATTCATGGTGATGGGCCTCCGCGAGATTGCCTCAGTGGAAGGACTGATCATCCCTGCTTCACCGCTCGGCAAAGTGAAAATGATTTTGCAGGTGCTCGCGGGATGTACCGTAATCTTGACCGCCAATCATCCGGCGCTGAAGCTGGTGGGCACTGTGCTGCTGTGGATGGTGGTGATCAGCGCGGTGGCGTCGGCAGGGCATTACTTCCAAATGTTCTGGACGCAAATCAATTTTCGCGTGCAGCTGCGCCAGCGGGGCGCGTTGCTCATGAAGCCGGAAGAAAAGCCGCAGGATGTCCTCACTCGCTGAGCGCGAGAAGCAGTTGCTCTTGCAGCTAGCCCGACGCGCGCTCGCTCTTGCCGTCAGTGCTGGCGCCGCAAACAAACCCCCGTTGCAGGATTTTCCCAACGAAGAATTTTTGCAACAACCATCAGGCGCATTCGTCACGCTCCATCGCCGCGGTCGCCTGCGCGGCTGCGTTGGCCAGCTGCCAGGTCACGACTCGCTCGCCGAAGTAGTTGCCCACTGCGCCCGCTCCGCCGCACTGCAGGATTCGCGCTTCGAACCGGTTCAAGCCGCGGAACTGAGCGAGATCGAGATCGAGGTCTCAGTTCTGTCCGCGCTGGAAGATGTGACGCTGGAGGCGATCGAAGCAGGCAAGCATGGATTAGTNGTGAGCCAGGGCAGGCAGCGCGGGGTGCTGCTGCCGCAAGTAGCCACTCAGTTCCGCTGGAGTGCGCAACGCTTCCTGGAGGAAACCTGCGTGAAGGCAGGCATGGACTGCGAAGCTTGGAAGGACCCCGCAACNCGGGTGCAGGCNTTCACCGCAGAGGTGTTCAGCGAAGCAGATTCTGCGTCTGCTGCGGTGCCCCGGCAGACGTGACCGGCTTCATCACGTCCCGCCGAGCCCGCAGCGCGGCTGTGGCCTACTCGATCTCCACGTAATCGCCGACGAAGAACTCGCGCAAGCTGAATGTGGTCAGGACTGTGGACGAATTCGTTCCGGTCCTGAGCACGATGCCCTCGCCGATGACTTCGCGCGGCGTATTGTCCCACTTCCACTTGGCCGGTACGCTGCCAAAGCCATACACGCGGCCGTAAACCGTGGCTTCTTTGTCGTTGTCGAACGCGGCTCGCTTGGTTTCGAACACGATCTCATGCTCGGTGCCGGTGTAGCGGAAGATGCGGAAGTAGTCACCTACGCGCACGCCCTGCTGGCTGCCGAGGTTCACGTAGAACACATCATTGGTGCCCAATTGCACCTGGAAATCCTTGCCGATCATCACCATCGCAGTGGCTTTGCCACTGAACGGCGCGAAGCGGTCGAAATTGTTCTCAGCTTTCAGAGGGGGCGTGGGGCGCTCCTTGAACGGCAGGAGGATATCGCCCCGCTGCACGTAACTGCAGGAGTGTTCCACTTGCGCGATAGAGGTGTCAGGCTGCGCGACAACGACGCGCACACGGCCCTCATCCTCCCACCATGTCCCCAGCTTGCGGATGATCGCGAATTGCCACTTGGCCCACTCGATTTCCGTGGGGTCAACGACTGAACGGATCACCGAGAATTCATCACCGACCTTCACACCCTGGCTGGCGCCCTTGTTCAGGTACACATAGTCGCCGTCCTGCCAGGTAATCTTATAGTTGGACCCCTCGCCGGTGATCACGTAGGAGTCCTGCGGGACGGACTCGTTGGTGATGGTCCCGGAGCAATAGATGTCCTTATAAATGGGCACAGAGGAGGGGCCTTGCGCCGAAGCGGCAACGCCGGAAAGGCTCAAAATCAGACTGGCAAGGACAATTTTCCCACGCATAATGCTTGCTCCTTTGAATATCGCGCGCCGTAGAACAGGCGCTAACCCACAATTAGCCCGATGTACCGACTGTAATGGACGTACTGGAACCCGTCAAGACAATGGTCCGAGCCGCTTTACACATTGTGCACCACATGGTACAAGCCCTGTAGTACCTGTACGATAGGACAGGGTGCCCCAAAATCCGCGAGCACAGACGCTCGCGTCAGCATTCCGGAAACGGCCCAATCCAAGATAAGGTCGATGATCGCAAAAGACAAAATTTGCGCGGTGGTGGCTGCCGCGGACGCCAGTTCGATGTGGAGGCAGCTCACAGTGGCGCTGCGGGTGACGCGAACGGCTGAATTGCGGCTCGATTGGCTTTCCGATGACGACGAACTCGACAAGTTTTTGGCGCGGTTGGCAAGGAAGCGGCCGCGTGCGACGCTGATCGCTACTTGCCGGCGCCGCGAGGCAGGCGGGAAATTTCGCGGAACGATCGCGCAGCAGTTGGTGCATTTGGCCGCGGCTGTACGGTCTGGTTGCTCCTGGTACGACCTGGAGGTCGAAAGTTCTTCTTGCTGTCCGCCGGAATTGTTGGAGGTACTGTTGGGCGAAGGGCGGCGGATCGCGTCGGCGCATTTTTTCGGGAGCTCGCCCAGGAATTTGCAGCACATTGCCGCCGATTTGGGCCGCGGGAAGCCTGACGCGATCAAGATTGCGGTGCGATGTGACTTGCTAGGGCGGAGTCTGGAAGTGCTGCGCCTGGCTCGCGGCCGGCGAAACGTGATGGCCGTGCCGATGGGCGAGGTGGCGCTGCCGGCTCGGGTACTGGCGTTGCGGGAAGGCAGCGCGCTCGCGTATGCGCCGGTGGAGAACGCGACGGCTCCGGGCCAAGTGACTTTAGATATGATGAAAAATTTGTATCGCGCGGACAAATTGCGCCGGAAGACGCGCGTGTACGGAGTGATTGGTAGTCCCATCGGCCATTCGCTTTCGCCGGTGCTGCAGAACACCGGTTTTCAGGCGCGCAAAATGGATGCGGTGTTCCTGCCGTTCCTGGTGCGCGATCTGCGCGATTTTTTGCTTTCGGTCGAGCCGTTGGGAATCGCGGGGTTCAGCGTCACGCTGCCGCACAAACAGGCGATTCTGCGGCATCTGGACGATTGCGATCCGATGGCGGCAGCGATCGGCGCGGTGAATACCGTCGTAGTGCGCGGCGGCGGAAAATTGTACGGTTACAACACAGACTATGTAGGCGTGCTGCGCGCGCTGGAACGGCGCATCCCACTGCGCGGCAGTCGTGCGCTGATTTTCGGCGCGGGAGGCGCGGCGCGCGCGGTGGCGTTTGCGCTGGCAGAATCGGGAGCTTCGGTTTGCGTTTGCGCGCGGCGTGTACGGGCGGCGAAGGCTTTGGCGCGTGCGGTGGGTGGCGAAGTGGTGGAGCGTTCGCGCCTGCGGCGTGAATTTTTCGACGCGATCGTTAACGCGACGCCGGTAGGGATGCATCCCGCCGAAGACCGGTCACCACTTGAAGTGCGCGAGCTGAATTGCCGGCTGGTGTTTGATCTGATTTACCGGCCGCGCGTCACCAAGCTGATGCAACTCGCAGCGGGCCGCGGCATCGAAACGGTTTCAGGCATCGCGATGTTCGTGGCGCAGGGAACCGCGCAATGGGAAATCTGGACGGGAGAGCGTGCGCCCGTGGAAGCGATGCGGGGCGCCGTCTTGCGCGCACTGATGCGTGAAGAGAAAATGGTCAGACGATGATTCAGCCGGATTTCAAGACGTTCAGCAAGCTGGCGCGGCAGGGAAACCTGGTCCCGGTGTATGAGACGTTCACGGCCGACCTTTTGACGCCGGTGGGCGCGCACTTGCGCCTGGCGCACAACGCGAAATATTCGTTTCTGCTGGAGAGCGTGGAGGGCGGTGAAAATATCGCGCGCTACACGTTCGCCGGCGCGAATCCGCAAGAGGTTTTTCGTTCGCGCGGGCGGAAATGTAGCGTGGAAGCGGGCGGCGAGCGCAAGAATTTCGAGGCCAACCCCATCGAGTATCTGCGGCAGCTCACCGAGCGGTACAAGCCAGTGCGCGTGTCAGGTCTGCCGCCGCTAATCGGCGGAGCCATCGGATATTTCGCGTACGACATGGTGCGGTTGGTCGAAAAGATTCCGGCGAGCGGGCGCGACGATCTGAATCTGGACGATAGCGTGATGATGTTTTATCTGGGCTTGGTGGCTTTCGATCACGTGCGGCACCGCGTGTGGGTGATTCGCAACGTTTTCACCGAAGGTCCGGGAAGCCTGCGCGCAAAGTACGACGCCGCGGTGCGCGAAATTCGCCGCACGCGCCGCAAACTGGAAAGTCCGCTTCCGCGGCAACGGCGCACGCGGCACGGCGGGCCGCTGCGCGTGGAATCGACTTTCACGAAGGCGCAGTACATGGCCGCGGTGCGCATGGCGAAAAGTTATATCCGCGCCGGCGACATTTTTCAGGTTGTGCCGAGCCAGCGATTTTCGGCGCGCACCAGCGCCGACCCTTTCGAGATCTATCGCGCGCTGCGCGTGGTGAACCCTTCGCCGTATCTTTATTATTTGAAGCTCGACGAGCTTGCGGTGGTGGGCAGTTCGCCGGAAATGCTGG
>JGI12704J13340_1000134_pt1 | contig 15481 bp, 14 predicted proteins | sample BlaSpr_A8_Ref_O2_FD_13340 | JGI IMG/M metagenome (IMG submission 13340) | reverse complement strand
CGTGGTCGTCCGGCGTCGTTTGGCGAACTGCCTGGAGAAGCGGCTGCGAAGTGTGGGCGTCATGGAAAACTTTTCCCGCACGCTGAGTGATTGTGTGTCCAGCGCGAGGGATATCATCGGTCGCCCGAGGATTCGGAAAGACAAGTAGGAACGGATTTTTGCATTAGCTCGCAGATCCGAGCTCGGAGACGCGGCAGCGCTTGGGCGTGCAATTGTGAAACACGCGACTCACCGATTCCCAGCACGATGGCGATTTCCTTCATAGTCAGTTCTTGATAGTGATACAGAGCGAGCACTTCTTGCTCTCGCTGCGGCAACTCACTGACCGCTTTCGCCAATAACAATGTCATCTCCGATCGAAGCATTTGGTGGAAGGGATCATCATCCGCCCGCGCACGAATTGCCATCGGCAGATCGCCCAGCTCGCCCTCGCCTGCTATCGCCTGCAGACTTACTAAGTTCAGTCCTTGCAGTTCATCGAGAAGGTGCTGCAGGCTCTGCAGGCTGATATCGAGCCCCGATGCGATCTCGGTTTCCGTGGGGTCACGCCCCAACCGGCCGTTGTAATCAGAAATCACCAGTTGGATTCGCCGGCCGTTGCGGCGCAGGCTGCGCGTACCCCAATCGACTTCTCGGAGGCTGTCGAGAATCGCGCCGCGAATTCGATACTCGGCGTAGTGGTGCAGTTGAACGTTCTTGTTGGGATCGTACCTGTTCACCGCTTCGACGAGCCCCACAATTCCGGCATGCACCAGGTCTTCCAGCAGCACGTGGCGCGGCAAGCGAACGTGAATTCCGCGCGCGATGCATCGGACACGAGGTATTTGCTCGATGACGAGCTTCTCGCGCTGGGTTTGGTCCACGGCCATCAGTGCCTGACTCATATGTAGTCTCGTTTCAGCCATTGCACCCTACACTTCGCGGGTCGGCACATTGGCAACTCCGTGCATCTCGTATCCGATTCCACGCACGGTATAAATTAGCTTGCGGTCGAGCGGCCCCTCGATCTTGCTGCGCAGATAGTTGACATAAACGTCCACGACGTTGGTCAGCGTGTCAAAAGGGTAATTCCACACTTGCTGTACAATCTGCGCGCGGGTCAATTGCTGTCCGGCATTGCGCATTAGATACTCCAGCAGTCCGAATTCTGTCGGCGTCAACTCGATCACCCGTCCGGCACGCTTTACCGAGTGCTCCATCCGGTTCAGCTCCAAATCATCGAGGTACAGCACCGCCTCCATGGACCGCGTCACTCTCCGCACCAATGCGCGTACTCTCGCGGATAACTCTGAAAATGAAAATGGTTTCTGAACGGAGTCGTCCGCGCCCAGATCCAGAAGCTGTGCGCATCCTCCCGGACGATTGCTGTCGGAGAGAACCAGGATGAGAAGCTGACTCCGCTTGGCACGGAAGTGCTGCAGAATTTGGGTCCCTCGGTCTCGCTCGATATCCAGGTCCAGGATCGCCAGGTCGTAGTAGCGTTGTTCGACCCACCTTTTCGCGATAGCAGCGTCCTCCGCCACGTCCACAACATATTTTTCATGTTCGAAACTGCTTTGTAAGAGTGTCGCGAGGGCAAAGTCATTCTCGGCAATTAACAAATGCACGACTGCTCCTGAGGAAGGGGGTAGGTCTGAAATATTTTAGGAAGGGAGTCGAACTTTAGTAAAAGCAAAGGTGGCTGTCAAAACAAATCGGCTTCGCAACGAAGATTCTTCCAAGCAGTAAACAGATCGTAACGAATTGAAGCGGATCACCATATTAGGCTGACGAAGTGTGCCAATTAGCAACTGCGCATGTTCGGATTCAGCACACCAATAACGAAGTACGCCACCGCGCTATCCGCTGGGTTTTGCGGCGACGCCTTACCAACGACGAAATCGAGGAGCGATGCGGGAGACCGTTGCTACGTGGTGAGTTCGCGCGTCTCGCTAGAGGAGCGACGGGCAAGATCGCAGGCATTCAGGGATCAAAAACTGAAGTGTATTGTCTGGATCAGTTTTAGTGGCGCGGCCAGCAGTGTGACGATCACGCCGAACTAAGTGTGGGAAGGCATGGAGGCGAAGTGGGCACGCGGGAACTCCACCACTTCCGCGTCGTGTGCGCGCTCGCGTCCGACCTGTATCGCCCCGGATACTCCCCAGGACAGGCACCTCCGATGGACTCCAAGATCGCTCGCACCGTGATGCGTTGCGCAATCGACGCGGGGAAGCTTGCTGCCGGAGTGCGGGCAGAACTTTTGAAAAGGAAAACGACCCGGGGAAATCGACCGCAGTCCAAGACCTCGTGTCAGCGGAAGCAAAAAGACAGACGCGTTTCTCCCGCGGGCCGTACGAGAGGCGCGACCCGCGTTTTCAACGCAACTGCGGTATTCGAGTCTTCAACACACCGGGCGATTTCTTCTGCCTCGCCACGAACTTCTCCCCCTCTCGCGCCCGATGCAGACGCAACCAAAGGTCTCGTTGTCGGAATACGGGACCATCGCCAGCCAGTGATAATGCCTGCGCCGGCGATCTGTCCTGTAGTTCGTGACCCCGCGTTTGGGCACGGACGCTCTCCCATGGCCGCGCCTAACCGCAGTACGACCTCCTCACGGCGGACACGGCTTTTTGCGAGGTTCAGGTGTGGGACTCAGCCAAGCGCATGGCGACGCCCGTGACTCGTCCAGCGATATCCGCCTCTCGCGGATAAGGAAAGCGGCGAATCTCGCATCGCGAGTTGGGATAAGGAACCGCGAGCAAATGACCTTCACGGATTTCGCACCAGCTGCAAATATACTCATTTCTCAGTGCAACAAGATGGGCGGGCATTCGCAGGCCCATCCTGGCTGCGGAAGGTTATGACCTAAGCGCGCAGTTCTATGGAAAGCGCGTCAATCCGGGACCCGCACACTGCAATGGGAATGTCGAGTTCCAAGACGAATGATACCCGGTAACCAGCTGCTGAAATCCCGGGTGCCCGATGAACACGGCGGTCTCAATCGGTCGGCGCAACACTTGCAGCGTTTCCTACCCACGGTTCCAACAGCGAAATCCTATTGCGTAAAGCAGATCAGGCTCTGTAGGTCTCAAAGGCAGAAGGACAAGATCGCGTCAGTACCGCCGCGGGAACGCGCGTGCTTATGGCGGAAAAGCTCTGTGAAAGCTGTTTTTCGTGCCGTGGCGGCGGCTCATTGATCAGCGAAGCCACACTGACTTTCTGCCATCCGCGCCAGTTCCGTTTGTGCGGGGTTCGAGAGACGGACCGCTGGCGAATTATCGAAGTTGTTCTCCTTAACCGAACACGGGTAACTGGTGCGCGACCGACTGACTTGGTTATCTTGACTATGCTCGCCAACAGGCGATAATCAAGATCCCTTCTTGAGTCGTTTTCCGCGGTGCACTGCCCTGTTCAGTCGATGAGTTGCCCAACTAGAGGTTGCTGATGCCCAAGAAAGCGATGCAAGTCCTTCTCATGATCGAAGACAATCCTGGCGATGTGCGTTTGCTCAAAGAGATGTTTGCTGAGCAAGGTTTGCGCGAAACGGAAGTGACGCACGTGGAGTCGCTGGCCGAGGCCGAGCAGTACCTGGCGTTTCGGACAGCCGACGTTATCTTGGTCGACTTGAAGTTGCCGGACGCAAATGGACTGGAGTCCGTGCGGCGGGCTCACGCCGCCGCGCCCCGCGTGCCGCTCGTGGTGCTGACGAAAATGGACGATGAATCGCTGTCAGCGAAAGCTTTGCGCGAGGGTGCACAGGACTATCTGATCAAGGGACAGATCGATGCGCGTGGTTTGGTTGGAGCATTGCGTAAAGCAGTCGAACGCAAAGCCTTGGATGAGGCGCTGTTTGATGAGAAGGAGCGCGCTCAAGTTACTCTCAACTCGATCGGCGATGCAGTCATTTGCACCGACGTAACCGGGAATATTACTTTCCTTAACGCCGTGGCGGAAACAATGACCTGTTGGTCACGGCAAGACGCCGTAGGACTTCCAGTGTCCAAGGTTTTCCGAATCCTAGACGCTACCAGCCGGGAAACCAATCCAAATCCAGTCGAGATAGCCATGAGACAAAACGAAATCGTCCACCTGCCGTCAGGTTGCCTTCTCGTCCGACGCGATGAACGAGAGGTTCCTATCGAAGACTCGGTGGCGCCCATACACAACCGAGAAGGGCACGCTACCGGCGCGGTCATCGTTTTCCATGATGTGAGCGCGGCACAGGCGATGGCGCTGCAGATGAACCACTCGGCGCACCACGATTTTCTGACCGGTTTGCCTAACCGGATGCTCCTGAACGACAGGCTGGCTCAGGCAATTGCCTTGGCGGCACGACACAGCGGGAAGGTCGCAGTTCTTTTCCTGGACGTGGACGGTTTCAAACACATCAATGATTCCCTCGGACATACCGTTGGTGACAAACTGCTGAAAAGTATCTCCAACCGGCTCCTAGGTTGCATCCGGTGCTCAGACACGGTTAGCCGCCAAGGGGGTGATGAATTCGTCGTTCTACTTTCTGAGGTGGAAAAACCCGAAGATGCCGCTATTACGGCGAGAAAAATGCTGGAGGGCGTCGCGAATTCTCATGTTGTCGAACAGCACGATCTTCACGTCACAGCGAGCATCGGCGTGAGCGTCTACCCCGACGATGGCCTCGATGCACAGACGCTCATCAAGAATGCGGACACCGCCATGTATCAAGCCAAAGAAAACGGATGCCACAGCTATCAGTTTTTCAAGCCTGCTATGAATGTCCGGGCGGTGGAACGGCAATCGATCGAGGAGGGTTTGCGACGGGCCCTCGACCGGCAGGAGTTCGCGTTGCACTACCAGCCGAAAATCGATCTAACGACGGGGGTAATCACCGGTGCGGAAGCGCTGATACGATGGACGCACCCCATTCGAGGAGCCGTTTCTCCTGCAGATTTTATTCCCGTCGCGGAAGACTGCGGCCTGATTCTGCCAATCGGCAAATGGGTTCTTCGTGAAGCGTGCATGCAGGCCCGGGCTTGGGTTAAAGCGGGTCTGCCGATAGGAAGTATGGCGGTGAATATCTCCGCGCTGGAGTTCCGTGACGAAGGCTTCCTGGACGGCGTGTTTGCGACCCTCGGTGAGACGGGCTTGGACCCGAGTTTTTTGGAACTGGAATTGACCGAAAGCGTGTTGATGAAGCGTGCTGATTTTACTGCGTCCGTGCTGCAATCGCTGCGAGCGAAGGGGATACGGCTAGCCGTGGACGATTTCGGAACGGGTTACTCCAGTCTGAGCTATCTGACAAGGTTTCCACTCGATGCGCTCAAGATTGACCAATCGTTCGTCCGCCAAATTTCCCTTGAAACAGAAGACACGAGCATCGTGGCAGCTGTGATCAGCATGGGCCGCAGCCTGAAGCTGCGAGTAATCGCGGAGGGAGTGGAAACCCAACAAGAATTTGCATTTCTTAAGGCGCAGCACTGCGATGAAGCGCAGGGCTACTATTTCAGCCGGCCAGTATCTGCGAAAGATTTCGCCGTGCTGCTCAGGACCGGAATTCACGAACGGGCTATTTCTCTGTCGCCCTTAAGCGGTTAGCAGTTTGATTCCGGTAATACCATTCCCATTTTGAGGATCAAGGCCTCCTGAATTTTAGATTCTAACGGAAGAGCGAACGGCCCAGTGATTGCAGCATGGTCATCGATATTGAACCGCCTGGGTGCCCTGCTAAAAGTTCAAGTGTCGGAGGCTGCGTGGTGACGAAAAAACGTCTACTTTTCGTTGATGACAACGAAGACTTCTGCGAGATTTTCCAACAGGGACTCGTGCAGCGAGGATTTGATGTGACGGTGGCCCGTTCCGTAAACGCAGCGCTCAGACTCATCTGCGTCGCGAAATTTGAGGTCTTGTTGTGCGACCTACACCTCCCGGATGCAGGAGATGGACTTACCGTCGTCAGCGCGATGCGTCACGCGAATCCCAACTCTGTAACTTTGGTCCTTACCGGCTATCCCGCCCTGCAGGAAGCGACGAATTCGATTCTTCGGCAGGCTAATGAAGTCCTGCTGAAGCCGATTGGCCTGAATGAGGTTGTTGAAATTATCGAGAGAAAACTCTTAAATCCGTCAATCCGGTTACAATCGGTGAAACAGCGCGTTGCGGTAATTCTGGAACGCGATCGGGATGCGACTATGCTGAACTGGTTGTCAAAGGTCGAACGCGATCCGGAATTGAATGTAATCGCTCTGAGTCCCAAAGATCGCACCGGTCACCTGCCGCTCATTCTAGGCGATCTGGTTCTTCGTCTCTGCGCAGGCCCTCATCCCAAAGCTTTACTTTCTCGTTCTGCAAGAGATCACGGAGTTCTGCGGCGCGAGCAAGGCTATACGTTGGCTATGGTCGTCGAAGAGTCACGCATTTTACAAGTTTGTCTGTTTAACACGCTGCAAAATAATTTAGGATACGTCGATTTTGATAACGTGCTGCTAGACGTCATGACGATCGCGGATGAAGTTGATTCCCAATTGAAACAAGCGGTTCTGGGATTTATGAATGTACCTGAACCCGTTGTTGAGAGCCTGCCCGCGTGACCTCGTAAAAATTAATGGCGATGATATCTCGCACGTAGCGAACTCTCTCGCCTCGCTCTGGCCTCCTATCGGACAAGGAATGCCAGCTCGACCCGTCGGTGCAACACCCGCTAGTCAATTAATACGACCGTACTTCCGTCAGAGCACCCGTTGATCAAGCTGTAGTCAATTACGGTTAGCCAGGGTGGTGTTCTGTTGGAATCAGCGCTAGCCAACCACTTTAGCTTTTGAGGCGACTGCAACCAGCCTTGCAGCAAGTCTTGCGTCGACTCATTGAGACAGCCCGACGCGATATAAAAGGGCGCCCCTTTTGGAGTAGGGTTTTGAGTGTTGGCATCAAACCCACAACAAAAAGGAGCGCCCTCAATGGATAGCGTGAAGTATATCGGTATGGATGTGCACAAGGAAGCGATCTCGATCGCGGTGCTGAATTCCTCTGGCAAGCTGGTCATGGAATCGACGATCGAAACCAAAGCCATCACCATTCTGGATTTTCTCAAAGGCCTGCGCGGAAGCCTGCACGTCACTTTGGAAGAAGGCACCTGGGCCGCCTGGTTGTATGACCTGATCAAGCCGCACGTCACAGAACTGGTGGTATGTAACCCCCGCCGGAATGCCCTGCTCAAAGAAGGTAGCAAGAGCGACCGCATCGATGCGCGCAAGCTGGCCGAGTTACTACGCTCGAACATGGTCCGCTCGGTGTATCACGGAGAGAATGGCGTGCGCACGCTGCGGGAGCTGGCGCGCAGTTACCTGGCGATCAACAAAGATCTGGGACGGGTGATGAGTCGAGTGAAGGCCATCTACCGCAGCTGGGGGATTCCCTGCACGGGCAAGCAGGTCTACGCACCGCGGTATCGTTCGGAGTGGCTCGGTAAAATCCGAGAAGCCGGCGTGCAGCGCCGCGCGGAGTTCTACTACCAACAGTTCGATGCCTTGCGGTCCTTGCGTCAGGACGTGCGCCGCGCGCTGCTGGCCGAGGCGCAGAAGCACGATGCCTGGAAATTGCTACGCACGATTCCGTTCATCGGCCCGATCCGGGCGGCGCTGCTGATCGCTTTGATCCAGACACCGCATCGTTTTCGTACCAAGCGACAGCTCTGGACGTTCAGCGGGTTTGGCATCGAGACCTACAGCAGTGCCGAGCATCGTTACGTCCAGGGAGAGCTGCAGCGCGCGAAAAAGCCGGCTTCGGTTCGTGGGCTGAATCGCAATCACAATCACGATCTGAAGAACCTGTTCAAGAGTGCTGCCACGGTGGCCGCTGCCAAGCCCGGACCGTTCCAGGAGTTTTACGAACGCTTGCTGGCCAAGGGAATGCGGCCGGAGATGGCGCGTCTGACCTTGGCGCGCAAGATGGCGGCCATCACTTTGACCATTTGGAAGAAAGGAGCACGCTTCGACGTCCAACATCTGAAACCACAAACAGCTTGAGTGTCACTGGAATCCGTTCCATCCCTGGGATTCCCTCCCAGCGGTGGCCAGTCTGATTCCTGAGACACTCGGGTTCGAGGGCGAGTCTCAGCCGATAAGTTAGGCTGTGCGTGCCTCGGGCACGCTAAGTCTCTCACGCGACTCTAGTCCCCCTCGGATAACCCGAAAAAGCTATAGGCCACGAGTCCCCCATGGAACCATGGTTGGCACCTGACAACCGTGTTGCTGCTTTGTTGGTCTCAGAACCGATTGGCTTCGTCGCGCAGAGGCGATGAAAACGGCTGGTAGAGAAAACCAAAAGCGCTACAGGAACCTGGTAGCGTCCCGAGCTCCCGGAACGGAAGGCCAGAACAAACCTGCTCGATGGGGTGGGCTGGACGGCAAGAAAAACTCCGGCCACAGGAGAAGTTTTTTTTCCTTGACTCCCTTTATGGAACTTATCGGGAGCTACCACGCGTTACGAGCAAGTGTTGCGCCTCCGAATCCTCGTTGTTGCTTTAAGAAACACCTCCAGCGGCGACGGCTCGGGAAATTCAAGTCGGCCGATGTTTGGCCGATACTACGTTTAGAACCGCTTGAGTCGCCTGGGAGGTGATCTGTGAGACAAACCATCCTGATCATGTGCATGCTTGGTTTTGGCACACCGGCAGTTGCTCAGTCCGCGCCTCCACTGGGCGCGGCCCAGACCTTCGTGGTTCTGGGTGCTGCCACCGTGACGAATGCCGGACCGACTGTCATCGTCGGTAACCTTGGCGTAAGCCCCGGAACAGCAGTCACCGGTTTTCCTCCAGGAACAATATCAGGAGGCACAATCCATTCCGACGATCCCGCTGCGACAAGCGCTCAAGCGGATGCGCATACCGCATACGCCGACCTCCTCGCCGAATCCTGCGGCACCAATCTCAGCGGGCTGATCTTGGGGACGAGCGTTGGGGCTACAACTCTTGTCCCCGGGGTTTACTGCTTTGCCTCTTCGGCCCAGCTGACCGGGACCCTCACTCTCAGCGGAGCCGGGCCTTACATTTTTCAGATCGGTAGCACTCTGATCACCGCAACAAATTCTGCCGTCGTTCTAACGAATGGTGCCACCGCGGCCAACGTCTTTTGGCAGGTTGGCAGCTCCGCCACCCTCGGAGTCGATAGCGTGGTCGCTGGCACCGTGCTGGCCGCCGTCAGCATTACCGTTGACACCGGAACCAACGTCGAGGGCAGAGTTATTGCTCTGGTTGGTGCAGTGACTCTCGACACTAACGCCCTGGCAGCCGCGCAAAATCGTCAGTTCTTGCTGGAATCGGATTCGACAGAGCCGAGCGCGGGGCTTGCCACAAGTTCAGACCCCAACGCGACCGTGCAATGCACCGTGAGTTCTCCGTGCGCACAGCAACTCAGCCTTATTTTCAACACTGTAAATCAACAACCGGCGTCCCTGGGCAATCCCAACGTGCTCTGGGCGACGAACTCTATAGACGACCCGGACGAATCGTTCGTATTGACTGCATCTAATTTGTGTAGCAGCACGAATTCAGACATAACGGTGTCCAACGAAGACGGCTCGCAATACCTGTTCTCCGGGACCGGCACCGCCAATCCCTGCTTGAGTTCTCCGGCAAGCCCGGCTGCGGGCTCTTATGCTCTCTCAACCGGCGAAGCGGGCCTCTACACGATTTACGTGTTTCCCAATCCCAGCGGAGCCTACACTGGTACTTTCAATGACACCGGGAGCAGCGGAAATAATCATCACAATGCTCCCGGCAACGGCTCAGACACGCTTTCGCTTAGTGTGAACGCAGACTCTTCGGTAACGGCGACGCTAGTAGTCAGTGCAGGTGAGCTATGTCCCGCGCAAACCTCCGCGCTAGCATTCTCTTCCACAGGCCCACAAGCCATAAATAATGGTGTTGACCCTGCGAACGGTATTTCCAGCGTGAGCGTTGGAGATGCGGTCCTGCTCAGCCTGGGGGACGGGAATGGCAACCTGGTTTGGCTCGTGATGACGGATCAAGACGCCAATGGAGTTGAACTGCCACAGGGAAGTCTCTATGTGACTGGATTCTCGCCCAGCGGAATTTGTGGCGGATCATTTTTCTACGACCAGCCGTTCACCCGACACGGGGCTACCGGGGAGCCTCGACCTGTTCGCCATCACCGGCGCCATTATCTAGGAAAGCGGTTACGCGAATTCGAAAATAGAATCCGGAACCGGGAAGCGTTACCGATGGTAAATCAGGACCAAAAGTTTGACGGCTCTCGATAGTCGGCAACGAGATACGAGCGAACGAGCCTTCGGGTGCCGACTTTCGTCGGCAGGAAATCGTAGTGCCCGATTAACGCTGCCAGCTCAACCGGTCGATGCAACACCATCCGGTGCATTGATTCGACAATGCTTGCGCGGGAGCACCATCCGTGTGGCTGTGCTCGGCTAAAGCCTAGCCAGGCCAGCGTTCCTGCTGGTCTAACCCTCGCAAGCGATTTTAGCTTTTGTTTTCAATGCCAGGCGGGTTCTAACTTAGTGTTGCGTCGACCCATTGAGATCACCCGGCTTATCAGTGGCTAGCTCGTGCACTGTGTCGGTGCTAGCCAAATTGGCGCGTTCTGGTTTGCCGTTCTTGCCTTCGACAACTCATGTGGCACGATAAAACCCCTTTCAGAACAGGCCCATCGTGCATGGGAGGCCCGTCCATCATTTACCCGACGACGTAACCGCGCAATCGACTCGTGAGGAGCGAAGTGGTAACGATAGATATTCTGCTCGTTGAAGACAATAAAGGTGACGTCAGGCTGCTGCGAGAGCCGTTGCTTGAGACCAATAAGAGCGCGCGTCTTCACGTGGTCCGTGACGGCGCTGAGGCAATGGGGTTTCTGGGACACCAAGGGCGATATGTCGATGCACCTCGCCCTCAGCTCATCTTGCTAGATCTAAATCTGCCAAAAATACACGGCCACGACGTTCTGTCGCGTGTGAAGGCAATCCCACACCTACAATCGATTCCAATAATTGTTCTAACCAGTTCCGCGGCGGAATCCGATCTGGTGACCAGCTATCAACTCAGGGCAAATTGCTATCTCAGAAAGCCTTCCGAGTTGAAGCAGTTCGAGTCCCTCGTGAAGAGCCTCAATGACTTCTGGCTAGCTAGGGTTAAGTTTCCGGCGAAGGGACGAGCCATGGGACCGGTTTGAACCCGGACCTGTACTTCTTCCGCCTCGCGCCTCAATTGCCCGCTAGTGTCATGAGCCGCACCGACGAGGGTGTGAGACTCCACCCATGTCGAAGCGCAGGAAACCCCGTCGAACTTTCACAACCTCGGGTAACGTAGTCCAGAGCCGCGAGGCCGAGCGGAAACTGGCCAAGGCGAGGCAAATAAAAACGACCGGAGAGAGTGTCAGCGACGGGACTCCATCAGCACCGCAAAGGCCCCTCGCCCAACCTAAATCATGGTCCAATTACCAAACGCCGAAAACAAACAACCAACCTAGACTGATAAGCTAGTGCTGCAGTGGAAGACCACTTTCAAATGCCACATCCGCAAACATTGATCCTGAACGCCAAGCTCGCAACGCCCACTTCGTCGCCGAACTTGGCACGCCCTCGGGTTGCGCTGCTCGCGCCGCGCGGGCGAGCGGATCTTGGACATTGCATGCGGAGATGGCGCGCTTACCGCGAAGCTCGCCTCGATGGGATGCCATGTCATCGGTGTCGATGCCAGCGCAGCGCGATTCGACGCCACAGGAAAACTCGGCCTGGACGTCCGTATGACGAACGGGGAAGCTCCGGATTGCGATAACGAATTCGACGCCGTGTTCAGCAACGCGGCTCTGCACTGGATGAGCAATCCCGCCAACGTTGAAAACTGGACAGACCGGTCGATGAACTCACAGGCTCGAGTGATTGGCCGCGAAGTTGGACGGGCTCCCTTTTGGCTGCTTCGCGAATTTCCTCCGCGCGCTGTTCCATTCACTGAGGAGAGATGACAGGGAGCATTACTGCGAAGTCCTCGCCACCGCAGCGGTACACGATATCTTCGGCCCGGAATAGCGTTCTGAGGAGGTTCCCCAAACTCCGCAAAACGGAGTCACCCACTTCGTAGCCGAATGCGTCGTTGCACTGCTTGCAATGATCGACATCCAGCATCATCACTCCAAGTTCAGACTTCTTTCTCGACGCTCGGTTAGCTGGCAAGTCAGGGATTCCTCCATACAATCCAATCGCCGATTGCCTCGACAAACCGAAAAGTAAAGCACAACACGAGTGATAATTGACGAGGCTCGTGTCGACCCCGTTGTCGACTACATTCGCAGTACAGAATTAGAGAAGCGTTTCCGCTACCATGCGACGGATGTTGTTGTTGCTGGTTGAAACGATTTCCGACGTGCAATCACTATTACAACTGAGGGGACAAAAGAACAACGACGAAGCCGCCGAATTATAGCAACCGTGTCGCTTGAGATTGATTCAAACGGCGACTTGCTGCCAGCATCGACGGCAGTCATCAACCTCAACGGAGCCTTGATTCTGTCGGCCGTAAACTGGCTACCGGGAACCGACCTTGCGATTAGAAATCCTGGCACGGACGTGGAAGTCCGGGGTCGGGTCGTTGGGTCGGGAACCCAAGATTCCTCGCGGTCGTACAAGCTTGGTGTCGAGTTTCACTCGGCTTCGCCTGCGTTTTGGGGTGAAAGTTGCGATCTGGACTGCGAAGAAGCCCCGTAACCCCGCCGTCAAGGTTTCAAGTATGGCGATCGCACAATGTTTACCTTTACAGTACATAGCCACCCGACTATCTAAAATAGTCGTAATATTTCATACATGCCGCACGCCACTAACCGCTCCCTGTCACACTCCTTTCCGCCGGACCTGTCCCAACACATGCTGGGCCTGCCAACCTCGCGTCCACGTTTTCTGACTTGGTTTCTCTTCGCCGTTATCGCCGGAACCTTGTTGGCGCTTTCCGTAGTTGCAGTTGGAAATCTGATATTTTAAAACTGTGTAGAACGACCTACGTATAGCACTTTGCCGCTCCCGCTGGCGCGACGTGTGATGCGTGCTGGAGGAATTGAATGGTCATCGGCGAACAATTGAAGGCATTGAGAGCGCGGAAGAATATGTCCCAAGGCGACATCGAAAAACGGACCGGGCTCCTCAGGTGTTATATTTCGCGAGTGGAAAACGAACACACTGTTCCGTCCGTAGAAACGTTGGAAAGGTGAGCCCACGCGCTGAACGTACCGATGTACCGTCTTTTCACGGATGACCACCACGTGAAGATGCCAAACATACCGATAGAATTCGTTCCAGGTAGGGTGGTGCGCTCCAAAGAAGACCAGAAGCTTCGAGCTCTGGCGAAATTGCTTTCTCGCATGGATGACAATGATCACGCGATTTTGCTCCACAGGGCATCGAAGTTGGTGAGTCGAAGTTAACGAAGATGCAGTTTCAGCCCGACCAATTTCTTGTCGCTTGCGTCGGCCGCGGAGCTGCTTGGACGAAACAGCATCGGCTTGGCCAGGCGCAGCGGCGCTCAGCTAACGACAAAAGAACAGCTTGCGCGTGGTAAATTCCCCAACAATATTGGCAGCAGCATGCCCCCAACGATTTGCGAGTTTTCTTGGTCACACCGTTGCGACTAGCGGACCGGAATTCTGGCGCGACGCAGAACTGTATAAAATTGAACATCCCCGCGACCCAGGTCCTTGTAGCATCGCAGCTTCTGGTCGCGAAGTGCGCGCTGGTACAGCGCCGAACCTAGGGTACTCGTCATGTTGCCTCCCGGAAGGCGAATGGGATCTCGGCACCGCAACACACGCCCAGGAGCGGGAAGATGATGACGCGCTTGGAGCAACTCTTCAGTCACTTGAACCGCCACGTCGCAAAGCTCAAACAGAAATACCTCGATTTCAGCAACGGCATCGTCCAGGCCATCATCGAAGAGGAAATGAAGATTCGCAAGGAAGACATAGACGCGCGAGTTGGGTCATCAAATCGGCGCGAGCAATGAGGCGAAACATGAGCGAATCGAGGTGGCTGACATGACCGAACAATCACGCACCAAGCGGGCCCCTGCGGAATTTCGGCTGCATCGGCAATCCAGCGACAACCGCCGCTGCCAGGTGGTGGGCGAGCGCCACATTCTCGAGCTGATTTCGCTCGGCGCGCCGTTGCCCGGGATCTTGAACAAGCTCTGCATGATGATCGATGTTCGTATCGGCGATGTAGTCTCGATGGTTTCCTTAGCGGACGAGGCGGATAATCATTTCGGTTCCATGACTCACAGCGCCCTGCGAGTGGGCCTGGAAATTTTTGCTTCCAATCAGATTCTCTCGCCGGAAGGGCTTTTCCTGGGCACCCTCGTAATTTTCGGGTGCGATCTGCGGCGGCCGACCATGCTGGAATATCAACTGATCGATCGCGTCACCTATCTGGTGGCTCTGGCGCTGCAGCGTCCCGATCCAGACGACCGCCTCGTGAGACTGGCGGTAAAGCCGAAGGGCGGCATGGCCGGCGCTCTCGAAAAACCGCCATTCATCAATTGATGCAACGCGCGCGAAGCTTCTGAAATTGTGGCAACCACTTAGGCAGCGAGCCGGGCGAAGCCAAAATGTATAATCAATTGTTCGGACTGCGCGAAAACCCTTTCAACGTTAATCCCGATCCCCGCTACCTGTTTCTCACTCGTCAGACTGCGGAAGCGTGGGACGGCCTGAAGCACGGCATCCAGGCCCGCAAAGGTCTCCTCGTGCTCACCGGCGAAGTCGGCACCGGCAAGACCACGCTGCTCAACCACTTGCTCGATTGGCTGCACCAACAGCACGCGCCTACCGCCTTCCTCTTCAATTCTCATCTGGAAATCAGCCATCTCTTCGATTTCGTGTTATCCGATTTTGCCGTGAAGTTCGACGCCACGCTGAAAGACAACGCCCTGCTGCGCCTCCACCAGTGGCTCTGGGAACGCTATCGCGCCGGTGACACCCCCGTCGTCATCGTGGACGAAGCGCAAGGCCTCTCCGATCGCGTCCTGGAAGAAATTCGCATGCTTCTGAACCTCGAAACCTCCAACGAAAAGCTGTTGCAGATCGTCCTCGCCGGCCAGCCCGAACTCGAACAGCGCCTCCAACAGCCGGAACTTCGCCAGGTCAAACAACGCATCGCGCTGCGCTGCAAAACTTCCGCTCTTTCACGCGACGAAACCCACCAGTACGTCCAAGCGCGCCTGCACATCGCCGGCGCCGACGGCCCGCGCATCTTTGCCTCCGATGCCATGGACGCCGTGCACTTTTATTCCCGCGGCATCCCTCGCGTCATGAATCTGCTCTGCGAACATGCCCTCATCAACGCCAGCGCCGAACATATTCAGCCTGTCCCCGCGCGCTTCGTTGCAGAAGTCGCCGGCGAATTTCAATTCGACGATAGCAGACCGTTCGTTCCGTCCTCCAGCTCCGCGCCAGATCCACGCCCCACCGCGATCCCCGCGCAATCACGCTTCTTGAACGCACTGGTCTCTCTCTCTAGC
>JGI12704J13340_1000120_pt1 | contig 17037 bp, 18 predicted proteins | sample BlaSpr_A8_Ref_O2_FD_13340 | JGI IMG/M metagenome (IMG submission 13340) | reverse complement strand
TAAACGCGAAGGCCGAGCCAGCCCCTTGCAGCAGTCGTCCGGTGTCACCCGCCATCACGGAACCGCCGCTAAAGAAAAGGCATCCGATTCCCAGGATGGCCGCGCCAATCGGAACCGTGCGCTTGGCCCCCAAATGATCCAATGCCGCTCCGGCGACCAGGCTCATCACCGAGTAGGTGTAGTAGTAGGCGCCCAGAATCGCGCTGATGCCGAGCGCCGTGGTGTGAAATGAGGCCTCCAGCTGTGGAATCATCACAGCCGGACTTGACCTCACCGCATATTCCAGGAAATAGAAAACGACGGTGAAGACCCAGGCAACGATGAATGCGCGTGTCTGAATCCCGGTCTGTTTCTGGTCCAATACAGGCGTGGCCATGGTTCCGCAAACCTCTCTCTCCGCCGAGATCAGGAAATCGTCAACTCGTGACGCTCCCCGCTGTGACTGTAAACTCCTCGACAGCAACTAGAAGCACCCCGTCGGCCAAAGTCGTGGTTGATTCAGGTAGCTGAAAGGAAGCGCGTTATTTACTCCGACTGGGTTGACGGGCCAGAACCGTTGTCAACACGTTAACGGAAGTGCCGAGCCTTTGACGGGGGTGAAAATTTGAAATTGAAGCGAGTGGCCTTCTACTTTGGATTCACTTCGTGGGGCGCCGGCACCAACGCATGGACCGGCGATGAAGTTCAGGCCGGTGTGTTTGTATTCGGGCTGTTGCCGAGCACGATCGGCGCTGCCGTACCGTCAGGAGGCAAAGCGAACCTGCGATAGATGACCCGCGAGGCCGCGACCAGAGGCACCGAAAGATAGATCCCCACGATTCCGCCCACCGCGCCGCCGACCATGAGAGTGAATATCGCGAGGAGCGGGTGAATTTCGAGTTGGTGTCCCATGACTCGCGGCGCGATGCCGTAGTCCATCGACATTCGCCAGAGCACGAGAAGGGCGAGCATCCAAATCCAATGAGCGTGGCTCAGCGCGCCAGCAGTGACGATGATTACCGCCGCAGTCATCCAGCCGGCGACCGGAATGAACTCCAATATTCCAGCCAGAATCCCCAATAAAACCGGGTGGGGAAAGCCCAATACCAGCATGGCAACCGAGCTGAACGAGAAAGAAAGGCCGCCAAGGATCACCTTGGCGCGAATGTAGCGCTGCAGCATGAGATTCAGATCGTCCGCCAGCGATTGCAGGGCTGCGTGGTTTTCCTTGGTAGCGACGAGGTTAATAAATCCGCTCGCAAGATTCTCTCCGTCGCTGAGGAAAAAGATGGCGAGAATCGGAATCACCACAAATCCGGCGAGCGCAGCTGGGACGGTTTGTTCAATCTTCGCGGAAACGCGTTCGACGTTTTCACGATGGCGCTGGAGGAAGACTCTGATTTGGTCGGCCTGTTCGTCGGCCCATCCGAGGTGGCTGGCAATCTCACCGGAAGAGATGCGGTCGGTAACCGTGGGAACCGCGGCGAGAAACTGGCTAACATTTTGGCGGAAGTGAGGGAAAAGGCCGTGCGAGAGAATAACGAGCGAGATGATCAGAGCGAGATAGGCCTCCAGCACGTGAGGGCCCCGCAGGTTTTTAAAAAATAGCGAATGTCGCTGCAAAAATCGCACGACCGGATCGATCAAATAGGCGAATAAAATCGCAAAGGCGAAAATGACCACGACCGAACGCGCCACGTAGAGGATGGCCAGCACCACGGCAAAGAGCAAGGTGGTCAATAAAACGCTTGCTGTTCTGCGATCAGGGAAATTCATCAATCTCCATTGGCCCCCGGATTAGTTCGATTGGCTTTCGAGCTTCTGCTTGATCGCTTCGAGGGCGCGCTCAAGAGACGAACGGGTTTTGTCTACCGCAACTTTCCGCACGATACCGCCCTTGAAACCGGTCAGGCCGGCCTGCTGCGAGCCCTTGAGCGTAATCAAGTAGAACCCGCGGCCTGGATTCTCCTGGCCGCGCACGCAAACCGTCAAATCCAGGGCAGATTCGAAGTAGTGGCTGGCATACAATTGCTTCACCGCGACAGCGTATGCCGGATCGGTCGAGTGGGTCCCGCGATACACAATGGCCTGCACAATTCGAAGGGTTGGTTTGAGTCCAAACTGCACTTTCTCCCAATAAAACTGGGACTGAATGTCTTCTGACGGTGCGTGCGGATAATCGAGCAGGTAATGATCCAGTTCGGGCAAATACACAGGAATACCTTTCGACCGGCTCAGCAAAGATGCGAACGTGTCTCCGACGACCGTCGGGTGATGCTTGTCCATATAAGTTCCCAGCGCCGCGTTTCCGCCCTGGATGTATCGCTGGAGCGCTTCGAACGCCATCTTCTGGGCAAGTTGATTGACCTGATTGGCCGCATCCGGCGCAGACCAATTCACGGACTGCTTGAATGTATCTATGGCGTCGACCGGAAGCTGGACGTCACATTCGCCCGGCTTGCAATTTTTGAGTTGCTTGATGTCGTCGGGCTCTAAAGTGAAGCCATCGAGGTCGGAAAGCTGAGGCGGATCGCTGAATTTTCGGATCGCGAGATAGCTGGGAAGCTTGCGAAGTTCGCCGATGTCCGAAGCGAACTTTAGGTAATTCTTGGGAGTCGACTTGACGTAGACCGAGCCGAATACAAACACTTCGTCCGGAGTGCGAGATTCCACAACTTTGGCAACTGCCTTTCCATCACGGATCGCTCCGATCTGATCCTCTTTCAAGCCAACATCATCGCGAAAGAATTTGAATGGCTCGGAGTTTTGGGCATCGTTCTGGGCGTTCGAAGCGGGAAGCCACCCAAGCGAAAGTATGAGCAGGGCGGCGAAACATTTTGCGAACCGGTCTTTAACAAGCATTGAAACAAACATTGATCTGTAACCTCTTCGAATTCGTTTCTGGTTCAAAGTCAGCCAAGTCAAAGATCGCCGCGCGATAGGCGATGTAAGCGAAACGCGACTGCCGTGGAGAAACGGCAGAGGTTCGACCCACCAAACGTCCGCTTTAGTAGCAAAGCGCACCCGCGGCCAAAAACCCTTACTTCAATGCAAGAAAGTCGCCAAGCGATCGCACCGGCGCGCGAATCCTCGAAACCGCGTTGATTGAGTATCTTGCGAATGACGAAAAGAAACCGAGACCGATCGGCGGGGCGTTGTTGCGTCTGTCATTCGACGAAATTGTCTACGGTCTGTCGCGGAACAGCTGACTCCAGTGGCGACTTCGCGCAGCGACTTTGTAACGCAATACGGGATGTACCGATGAACGACGGCGAGGCCTACGTCAGGAACTCGACGTTACCGTCAAAGCTTCGCCGTGAATAGCGGGCGGTGGGATCCCCGCGGCGATTGTTACGCAATCTGAAGTTCTCTTTCCCCTTGAAAACAAAACGCGTAGCGGAAGCACCTGGCGACACCCGTAGTTGGACACTCAGTTGCTTTTGGAAGTGAGGGAAAAGGGAGACCGACAGTGACCTACGCATCGACCGCCATAAATTTTGTTGCACGGAACAACCCAGCGGGCAGCAAGCCCCTGCCCGCATTCAGGCCAAGAAAAAAACACTTGCGATCGACCCACTGCGAGTCGCCCATTTTGCAGGGCCGCCATGACGGCGGAACCCAAAAGGGGGTTATCGGAAGGGAAGCATTCAAAGAGATGTTCGTGGCCTCGCACCCGAAATTCGTAGCGACCGCTCGGAGGATAGTGCGCAATCAAGAAGACGCCGAAGACGCGGTTCAAAATGCTTTTATTTCCGGCTATCGCCACTTGCACGGTTTCGACGGCCGTGCTGCGCTCGCCACTTGGTTCACCCGCATCGTTATGAACTCCGCGTTGATGATCCTGCGCAAACGGAGACTCGGGGAAAATGCCCATTGCCAGGAAGTTAAATGGATCGAGAATATTCCGTCCTCGCAGCCTTATCCGGAAACGGTTTTCACCGGACGGCAGACACTTGAAATTGTCGAAGGAATTCTAGGAAAAATGAAGCCACTGCTTCGACAGGCGTTCACGATGACGTACTTCGACGAGTTGTCGAGTACGGAAGCTTGCGCCGTGTTGCGCGTTCCACTTGGGACTTTCAAGGCGCGGCTTCGTCGCGCCAGGTTACAGGTGTGTGGTCAAACCGAGCGTGCTCTCACGGCTCCCCTTCGCCGGAAGAACCTTTCAGCGTCTGCAATCTTGAAGAGCAGCAGACTTCAGAACTGCGAGCGCGATTTCGTGCTACCAGCCGCCGCGCAGGCGTAGAGGACGCCAAGGTGAACTCTGATTCTCGTTTCAGGGCGGTGATCAGGACTGGGACTGGTCTGCGGGGGGCGCAATACCAAGTCGCTTCATCTTGTAAAACAGGGTGGTGCGCTTCAGGCCGAGCCTGGCTGCCGCACCCCGTGGACCGCCCAGTTTCCAATTGGCGCGCTGGCAAGCAGCGAGAATTTCCATGCGCATCTTGTCTTCCAGGGTGGGGTTTGAAATCTCAGGTTCCACTGGCTGGTCAGTTTCGAGAGGCGCTGGTTCGAACACGCCGTCATTGGAGAGCACGACCCCGCGGGCGATGTAGTTTTGGAGTTCTCGAATGTTGCCGGGCCAAGGGTGGCACACCAAGGAACGCATGGTTTCCTGAGGGATCGATTTAATCGATTTGTCCATCGAGGCGGCAAACTGTTGAACGAAATATTCCACGAGCGCGGGAATGTCGGACTTCCTTTCACGCAAAGGCGGCAGATAGATGGGGAAGACATTCAACCGGTAGTACAAATCTTCACGAAATTCACGGTCTTGAGCCATGCGTTTCAAATCCTGATTCGTCGCCGCGACGATGCGAACGTCGACGCGCGTGGTGCGCGTGCTGCCGACCGCTTCAAACTCATGCTCCTGCAAGACGCGCAGCAACTTGGGCTGAAGCTCCAGTGGCATGTCTCCCACTTCGTCGAGAAAAAGAGTGCCGCGGTCGGCCAAGGCGAAGCGGCCCACATGAGAGTTGATGGCGCCGGTAAAGGCTCCGCGTTCGTGCCCGAAAAGTTCGCTTTCCAGAAGGCCGGCTGGGATTGCCGCGCAATTCACCTTTACCAGACTTCGATTCCGGCGGGGACTGAACTCGTGAACCGCGCGAGCGATCAGCTCCTTCCCGGTGCCGGTTTCGCCGCCAATCAAGACCGTCATGTTGGTGGGGGCCACAGCTTCCATCAGCGAGAGGATGCCGCGGAGGGTTCCACGGCGGCCGACAATGGTTTCGACAAAGGGAATTTCCTCGCGGCCATCTTTGCGCGCGGGTAAATCGTTCCTACGAAACGCAACTGCGTTCATGGGCATGTGTCCTGCACTCTTGTTAATTTGGATTACGGAATTAAGAGCTGAACTCATAGACCGCTCCTTCGACTGCGAACACCCCAAATCAAACACGGCGCGCTCACTACTTTTTTTCTGAGCTCTTGCGAGATTTTTTTCCTCGTCGCTCTCTGCGGATCAACTCCCGGATGTAGAGGCCACAGTTCTTCAGCTTGATCGAGTCGGCTTCCCACTGCACCAGAGACTTGACGGCCTCCGCGTCTACTGACCTGAGATCTGTGCAGTCCAGGACAAGTCGCTTGCCCTTTTTTTCTGCTGAGATTAGCGCTTCCGTCTCCGCCACGCTTTCCGCCGTTAGTTGACCGCTAATCCTCAAGACCACTCTTCGATTTCCCTGCTTCGTGATCCTCAGCATCAGGTTCCTCACAACCCGTGAACATCCAAAGCAACTACAGGTCCAATGGTAAGCGGCTGAAGAAACAACGCTTGTAAGCGTCTGGAATGGCGAAGCTTCGGCATTTGGCGAGAGTTAGTACAAAACTCATTGGTTGTTTGCATCGTGAGATTCCAAAAAAAACACAGCAACCAAACCAAACGCGGTGAATCGAAACCGGACTAGGCTCAATTTCGGTGCGGGTTTAGCAGCGGGTTCGGGCCTGCCAATGGCCGAGCTCACCAGTCCAGGGAAGCTTCAGCCGGCCTCATGTATGGCTCGGTTTAGCAGGTGTATCATGCGTGCCATGGTCTCTCCACGACGCGAATCCGAGCCGTTAGATATATTAGATATTCAGACGTTAGTGGACTCGATCCCTTCGTTAATCCACACCTCCCGGCCTGACGGGTACCTCGACTACTTCAATAAGCGTTGGCTGGAATATCTGGGTGTTCCGTTAGACCAGGTGGCCGGTTGGAATTGGACCGCCTTCATTCACCCTGAAGACGTCGATGGAATTGTGACCTTGTGGCGAGCCTGCCTGGCGAGCGGGGGGGTATTCGAATACGAAACTCGCGTCCTCAGCGCAAACGGGGATTACCGCTGGATGTTCCACCGCAAAGTCCCGCTGCGCGATGCAAACGGCAACATCGTCAAGTGGTACGGATCGAGCATGGATATTGAGGACCGAAAGTCGGCGGAAGAACAGTTCCGCAGCAACGCCGAGGAGCTGCAAAGGAGTGAGTTTTATCTCGCTGAAGCCCAGCGCGTAGGCCACATGGGAAGCTGGGCCTTCGGTCCCGACGGGTTCTACTATTGGTCTCCGGAATTATTTCGAATGTTTGGACTCGATCCGGCCCGCAAACCGCCGAGCGTTCAGGAATACCTGGATTGCGTCCACCCGCAGGATCGTCAGTCCATGGCCGAACACATCAATGGAATCTTGGCCAAGGCTTCGCCCCTGGATGTCACCAAGCGCATCGTGCGTCCCGATGGTGAGGTCCGATACATTCGCTGCATTAGTGCTTCCGCGCTTGGAAACCAAGACCTGAAGAACTACGTGGGTAGCGCCATTGACGTTACCGAACACGAATTGCTGACGCAGGAGCTCCGCAGGCGCGAAGTGTACTTGGCGGAGGCGCAACGGCTGAGCCAGACGGGCAGCTTCGGCTGGAAGGTTTCCAATGGGGAGATTTTCTGGTCCGACGAAACCTACCGTATCTTCGAGTACGATCGCGCCAAGAAGCCGACTTTGGATTTGGTGGTACAGCGCATACATCCCGAGGACCGTGCGCCTCAACAAGAAGTCATTGAGTGCGCGTCCAAAACCGGGACCGACTTCGAGCACGAGTATCGTTTGCTTCTGCCCAGCGGATCGATCAAGCATGTCCGCGCCCTGGCCCAAGCATTTCAGGATGCGTCGGGGAACCTCGAATTCGTGGGTGCAGTGACCGACCTTAGCGAGCAGCGGCGTGCCGAAGCCTTGCTCGGGGAGCAAAAAGCCGAGCTCCGGCAGATGCTGGACCTCACGCCTCAAATTATTGGGGTGTATGGGTCTAACGGTGAGCGCCTCTACGCGAACCGCACCGCGCTCGATTACCTTGGCATGAGCCTCGACGAATGGCGGCAGGCGGGCCTTGCCGCTTCTGCTCATCCTGACGATTCCGAACGGCTCAAGACCTATGCGGATCGCGCTTTCTCAAGTGATACCGCTAACGAGTTGGAACTGCGCATACGCAAACATGATGGAAGTTATCGTTGGTTCTTGGCTCGTTTTAACCCATTGCGAGACGAACAGGGTCAGATTACACGTTGGTATTCTTGCGGAACCGACATCGAAGACCGCAAACAAGCAGAGGACCGGCTACGTCGGGAAAACGTCGCGCTACGTGAAGAAATCGACAAAACCTCGATGTTTGACGAGATCGTCGGAACATCTCCTGCTTTGAAAAGCGTTCTCTTGCGAATCTCTAAAGTCGCACCGAGTGACTCTACGGTCCTCATCACGGGTGAAACGGGAACGGGTAAAGAGCTCGTTGCACGCGCGATACACCGAAGATCAGCTCGTGCTTCGCGTCCGTTCGTTAGCGTGAATTGTGCAGCAATTCCGCGGGACCTGATCGCCTCGGAGTTGTTTGGGCATGAGAAGGGCGCCTTCACCGGTGCGACTCAGCAGCGCCTGGGCCGGTTTGAACTGGCCAATGGAGGCACGCTCTTCCTCGATGAAGTCGGGGAACTTCCAACCGAGACTCAGATAGCGCTCTTGCGTGTTCTGCAGGAGCACGAATTTGAGCGCGTCGGCGGGATGCGTCGAATCCAGGCTGACGTTCGGGTGATTGCGGCCACCAATCGCGACCTACAGTCCGCCATCGGTGGTGGAGCTTTTCGCAGTGATTTGTTTTATCGGCTGAATGTCTTCCCGATCGAGATACCTTCTCTTCGGGAACGAGGAACGGATGTTCCCCTGCTGGTGGAATACTTTATTGATCGCTATGCGCGAAAGGCCGGCAAAAACATAAAACGCGTCAACAAAAAGACGCTGGAGTTGCTGCAGTCCTATCCGTGGCCGGGCAATATCCGCGAACTGCAGAACGTCATCGAGCGCTCCGTGATACTTTGCGATTCGGAGATTTTCTCGATCGATCAAAATTGGCTGCCGCAGCGGCCCGCTCTGACACGGGAGTTACGGGAAGTTGAGCTGCCGCACCGACTCCTAGCCCAAGAGAAAAGTATTATTGAGGCCGCCCTGAAAGACGCGCGCGGGCGCATATCGGGACCCACCGGGGCCGCCGTGAAGTTGGGCGTACCGCGGTCTACACTGGAATCAAAAATCCGCTCACTGAAGATTAACAAGAATCACTTCAAGGCTTAGCCAAAAGCACTTCGCACTGACCTGGTCTTCGCTGCCTACGTCGAGAAACGAACGATGGCCGAAACCGTCGCGCTAAACGCCACAATGTTGAAAAATACGCTCGCGGCTCGCGCGCGCAATGTGCCGCTTCAGCGCATCGTGCTTGCTGGCGGCGCCAAATCGTATGGCTTTAGTCTTGGGGCGTTCAATCAAGATCCGTCAGGCCGGCTTTGCGGATTGCATTGACACGCACCAGAGCTTCCGGCGACAGCTCACCAGGCTTCGCGACATGCGCATCGTCCCCTGATGCTCCTGTTCGCGATGCCTTGAGTCGGCCTAAAAAAACCTGCATCCGTATTGTGCCGTTGAACATCACATATCCCGGAGGCGGTTGATGTCAGCGACGAGCGTCCAATTCACGGTTGCAGCGCACGTCATGACCGCCCTTGCTTTTTTTCAAGGCAAGCACATTTCTTCGACAATCCTCGCTGAAAGTGTGAACGCAGACCCTACCTTCGTTCGGAAATCTCTCTCAAAACTCTCCAAGGCCGGCCTGATCGTCACCACTCGTGGTAAGAACGGTGCCAGCAAGCTCACGCGGCCACCGAAGCAAATAACCCTTTTGGACATTTATCGCGCCAGCTCGGCGCCCCCCACATTTGCGATTCATAGCTATCCCGTGGAGCAGCGTTGTGCGATCAGCCGCAACATTAAAGGATGCATGTCGTCGGTCTTAGAAAAAGCACAAGACAGCTTCGAGAATGCGCTAGGGGGAATAACCCTCGCCGATGTGATTGGCGAGATCCGGAAAGCGAGGCGGTGATTACTTTTTTTACACTGCTATGTGCATATTATCATCACATATAAACGTAGGCACGCAGCAAAAGGAGAAAAGCCATGAACAACCTTAAAAGCAGAGCGCCTGCCGTAACCGATGCCCAATATGTGATTTTGGGGGCGAGCGGGAACACCGGCTCGATCATCGCGGATTTCCTGCTGGCGAAGGGCAAGAAAGTGCGCGTCGTAGGCCGCGATGCGGGGCGACTGCAACACTTTGTGCGCAAAGGCGCGGAAGCGTTCACGGCCGACGTAAGCGATGCGCTTGCGCTCACCAAAGCCTTCAAAGGTGTGGGCGCAGCGTACTTGATGCTGCCGCCGATAGTTTCTCGGGACGAGCAGGAGCGAGAGAGCGATGCGATAGCGAAAGCGGTGAAGGATTCCGGGTTGCCCTGTGCAGTCCACTTGAGCAGCTACGGCGCACACGTCCCGCAAGGCACCGGGCCCGTCACGGGGCTGCATACCTCGGAGCAAAAACTGAATGCGATCGGCGGTTTGAATATTCTGCACCTCCGCGCCGCGTATTTCATGGAGAACAATCTGGCGGCGATCGGCATGATTCAGGGGATGGGAATCTTCGGACATGCTCTGCTGCCCGACCTGAAGCTGCCCATGATCGCGACGCGTGACGTCGCCGACTACGCCGCACACAGGCTTCTGGACCTGGATTTCTCCGGCAAACAAACCCGCGAACTGCTGGGCCAACGGGATCTCTCGATGAATGAAGCTACCGCCGCGATCGCGCGCGCCATCGGCAAACCGGATCTGCGTTACCAGCAATTTCCGTACGACCAGATGCAGCAGGCGTTGACCCAAGCAGGTTTTTCGCCACAGAAAGCCGCCGTTTACATCGAGATGTTTCAGGCCATCAACGCCAGCGTGCTTGCGGCGCAGGAGCTGCGTTCGCCGCAGAACACCACCGCGACTTCGTTTGAAACATTTGCGCAGGATGTCTTTGCACCTGCCTATCACGGGAAGGCTTCCGCCGCTTAGGCTCGGCGCCGAGGTGCCAGCAGTGCGCCGCCTGTTTGCAGGCGAGAATTTCGGGACGCAGCTTCCGAAAATGTTCGACGGGGGATCCTAGCCATGAGCAAAACCGTTTCTAAGGAAAAAGGCTTTTCCAGGCGCAGTAAGAAATCGAGTGCTTACCGCCGTATCGCCACCGGAAATGTAAACGGGAAAGCCGTCGTCAAGAGCGACGAAGCGCTGCCGGCCTACGAGTTCAAGACTGTTCCCGGTTACGAGCACACGCTCATCTGGGTGAACCCGGCGACTCCGGACCTTAGTACAGAGCAAAGGTTTGACCGCTATCCCGACTCCGTTGTTCCGGGACCTGGCGGCACGGCCCTCCACTTCGTTACGTTTCCGCCTGGCGCCGCCTTCGCCGATCCGTCGTTCGATGCTCAGGCCGCACAAGAAGAATCGTTGGTTCGTCTGCCTGGGTTGGCCGATCACTTCGAAAAAGAAGATCCCGGGATGCACCAGACGAATACCGTCGACTACTCAATGGTGTACGACGGGGAGATGTGGCTGGAGTTGGACGACGGTGAGACTCTCCACTTGAAGCGCGGCGACGTGGTCGTGCAAAACGGCACGCGGCATGCGTGGCGAGCCAAAGGCACCGAGCCCGTCACCATGCTCTTTTTCCTGAATGGCGCGAGAGACAAATCGAGAGGCAAATAATGACCAATAAGCTCGAAGGCAAGACCGCCGTGATTACCGGCGGCGCCGAAGGGATCGGTCTAGCTACGGCCAAGCTTTTCGTCCAAGAGGGCGCCTATGTTTTCATCACCGGCCGTCGCCAGAAGGAACTCGACGCGGCCGTGAAGGAAATCGGCGGCAACGTTTCCGGCATTCAAGGAGACATAGCCCAGTTGGCCGACCTCGATCGTCTTTACCAGACCGTGTCCAAAGTGAAGGGGCGAATCGATATCGTTTTCGCGAATGCCGGCGTTGGCGAAGTTGTTCCGATTGGCGAGGTCACCGCAGAGCATTTTGACAAGCTGTTCAACATCAATGTGCGCGGAACGCTCTTCACCGTGCAAAAGGCCTTGCCGCTTCTAAACGATGGTAGCTCAATCATTCTCAACGGTTCCGTCGCGAGCGTTAAGGGTACGGCTGGCTTCGGCGTTTACGGCGCCAGTAAGGCCGCCATCCGCTCTTTCGTGCGCACTTGGACCACGGATCTCAAGGAACGTCGCATCCGGTCAAATGTCGTCAGTCCGGGACCGATTAATACACCGCTCTTGAATCGGCAATCTCCAAAAATGATTGCGCGAATCGCTTCCACCATCCCCATGGGACGCTTGGGGGAACCCGAGGAAGTGGCCAAGGTCGCGTTGTTTCTCGCCTCGGATGACTCCAGTTTCGTCACCGGTATTGAACTCTTCGTCGACGGTGGCAGAGCGCAGGTCTAATCGAAAGAATCCGAGTTTTCCCGGAGGAAAAATTCAATGAGCCTGACGAAACACGAAAAGAACAAAGCACTCGTCCTGGAGGCCTTCGACACTCTGTTCAACAAACGGGACTACGTAGCGGCGGAGCGCTACTGGTCCCCTGACTACATTCAACACAGCGCCCATATCGCGCCCGGTCGTGGAGGTCTGTTCAACCTCGTCAAGACCATTCCAGCAACGCTGAGGTACGAGCCAGGAACCATCGTGGCTGACGGAGACTTCGTAATCGTGCACGGACGATTCAGCGGAATCGGCGCCCCCGTGAATTGGATTGCCGCAGATATTCTGCTCATCGAAGACGGGATACTCGTGGAGCATTGGGATGTGATTCAGGATGAGGCCACCGAAGAGCAATCGAAAAGCAAGCGGCCCATGTTCGGAACTACATTTCCGACCTAGCTGGGAAAGACACGTCTTGCCGGTAAGGTTTACGCGTGCCCAATTTTGGGCCTACCACCAACCCTACCGAGTGTTACCACCTGACGTTCAGCGATCCCAATCGTCAGCAATCACGGCCTTTATCACACCCGGTAGCGTTTAGTAGCGCTCCGTGTAACTTGTTGATTCTTCGTGAGCACAATCTTCGAAGCCAGATGCTCTATCCAGCTGCGCTACGGGCGCATCGTGGAGTCCGGGGCGCAAAGGCAAGTTGCGGCCGATAACTCGTTGGCGTGGGCCAGCCGCTGTTTACTGAATCGGGGAGTACGAAAGCAGCTTAATGATTCAGGTCATCCCTCCTGCTTATATAATGAGTGTCAAAGGTACGGTGTTTACATTCCTGCTCGCGGGTCCAACTGACGGCTGAGTTTCGGCGATTCCGCTTGGCAGGACGCAAAAAGCCACCAAAGCACCACAGCACAATGACTTACGGGGACATTCAGCAGGCGCGCATCGAGAATCATCGATTCGGCGAGAAACCTTCAGCTGGAATCGGTGTTAGATGAGGTACCAGACCGGGGCGCGTCACACCTTTTAACTGCCCATCGATGATTCGGTACAGACGATTGAAATTTCAAAACTCGGTTTAAACAACGGGAGGATTTTGCAATGCGTAAGCTAACCTTCATTCGCGCAATCGTGCCTGCTCTTTTATTGGCGACAGCGGTTCTGGCCGGGCCATCGCCGGCTTCGGCTCAGATTTCAGTAGGCATTTCAGTGCACGTCGGACCGCCGGCGCTGCCGGTATATGCGCAGCCGGTGTGCCCGACGGAAGGATACCTCTGGACGCCGGGATATTGGGGTTATAACGCGGAGGGCGGATATTTCTGGGTGCCCGGAGTGTGGGTCGCGCCGCCGCGCGTTGGCTTGCTGTGGACTCCCGGATACTGGGGATTTGCGGGCGGCCTTTACGGATTTCACGCCGGCTATTGGGGGCCCCATGTTGGCTTTTACGGCGGCGTGAACTACGGATTCGGATACGGCGGCGTGGGATTTGGTGGCGGCGAATGGCGCGGCGGACATTTCGCGTATAACTCGGCGGTCACCAACGTGAACAGCACCGTGATTCACAACACCTACGTCAACCGGACGGTGATCAACAACACGAACGTCAGCCGCGCCAGCTTTAACGGCGGCCCAGGCGGAACGACGGCAGCGGCCACGGCGCAAGAACGCATGGCCGCGAACGAATCGCATGTGCAGGCGACGTCCGAACAGATGAGCCACGAACATTCGGCCAGCACGGACCGGTCGAATTTCGCGGCGGAAAATCACGGGAAGCCAGCCAACCCCGCGATGAGCCGCGTGGGCGAACGGGCCAACAACCAGCAGGATCGCATCGCGAACGGTGTTCGTTCCGGCCAGTTAACCGCGGGTGAAACCAAGAACCTGGAATCACGCGAAGCGAACATCAACCATGAGGTGAAGGATGATCGCGCGGCGGACGGCGGAAAACTAACTTCACAAGAGAAGGCGCAGGTGAACCAGCAGCAGAACAACGTGAGCCACTCGATCTATGACGACAAGCACAATGCCGCGACGCAGCCCGGAACCAACAGTGAAGTGGCGCAGCGCCAGAACAACCAGCAGCAGCGGATTGCCAACGGCATTGACAGCGGAAAACTGTCGGCCGGTGAAGTGGCGCACGACGAAAAGAATCAACAGAAGGTAAATCAACAGGTTCACGCCGACCGCCAGGCCAACGGAGGCAAGCTGACTTCGGGTGAAAAGAAACAGGTCAATAAAGAGCAGAACAAGAACAGCAAGCAGATTCACAATCAGAAGACTGCCAAGTAACAGCGCCCGCGCTGCTCGCGGTTGATTTCAGACCAATGCTCTACCTTCCGGGAGGCGAAGTTGCCTCCCGGTTTTTTTGGTGGATGCGGCTTCCGCTGCGTGGCGCGCTGGTTCCTGGCGCGCGAAATTCGAAGCAAAGCGCGCATCGTTTGGCTTGACCGGCCTGCGCGTGCCGCCTATCATTGTAGGAGTGCAAAGTTGTTCATTCGCTTCGCGGGCCTGTAGCTCAGGTGGCTAGAGCGCACCCCTGATAAGGCTGCTAAGACATTTTCTAACTTCAAACTTTTCAGCGTAATACCTTAGCCTTCATTTGGTTGCCGTAGCTCCATACTTCGCTCATTTCTGGCTGATTTTGCTAGTTTTTGATGCCTACCGGATGTGCAAGTCTACTTCTGTGATCCGCAGAGTCCCTGGCAACGCGGCTCGAACGAAAATACAAACGGACTCTTACGACAATACTTCCCGAAGAACGCAGACCTAACCGACTATTCCCAGTCGGATCTGAACAAAGTAGCGCTGCGCCTAAATCAACGCCCACGAGAAACTTTAGGTTTTCAGACTCCTGCGAGTAAACTCCAAGAAAGTGTTGCGTCGACCCATTGAGACCACCCAACTAATCAGGCACTTGAAGCGCCGCCGCGCCGACAGCTGGAATCTTTCTCCGAACGGATGTATACAACGTCATATTGGGCCGAGCCAGCCCGTCCGCGTCACTAGCGGTGCTGCCGCCTGTTCATCGAAAGGAGATTGCCTTGCTTGGAGTCATACTAAAGCAATTTGAAAATCCCGATGAAGTTCGCGTATTCGACAAAGGCAAATTTGAGATCGTCCACATTGGAGGAATGACCATCGGACGAGCGAGCTACGAGCCCGGATGGAAATGGTCAGAGCATGTAGCTCCCGTCGCAGGCGCGCCGCGATGCATTATTGAACATGTTGGGATGGTCGTTTCGGGTCGGGCCATGGCCGCGTTTGAAGATGGAACTGAAATCGAAATGGTTCCGGGACATTTGTTCTACATCCCGCCCATTCCGCATGACAGTTGGGTCATTGGCGAAGAGCCATATGTCTCGCTGCATTTCCTCGGGGCAGACAACTACACCAAGTAGCGCGAAGATTCGCGGTCCGGAAACACTGATCATGTTTGATGTAAAGCACGGTTCGTGTGCGGAGCCACTGTGCGCTCGCCAGAACACGTGCAAGATTCCACGACTCCCTTATCTAGTCCTACATCGCGATTCGCCAAGCGGGCGCCTGCGGAGTTATAAATATCAATGTGGGTGAGCAGGAAGGCTGAACAGCAGACGAAGAGAGTCATCGATGTGTCAGTTTGGTTGTCTACCCATAGCGTCAGATGTCTAGGCCTGTCTGGAGCAGACGAGACGCCGAAGGCAACGCCATTATCATGTGCCGAGAACATGACGGGTTTCCCGCTGTCGGCCAGCCTTTTCTTTAGACAATCCGCTCCTGGTGGTGGGAAGTGGATTGGTTGCTGGTTCAAATCTATTGTCGTAACACGCCAGCTTTGACGGCACTGACTTGCTATCTTTTTCGTTCGTCGCTTGCTGCCGCGCCCCTAAGATATTGATCTGGCCGGGCGTAAGTAAGAGGCTTAAAATCATTGAAGGAAATATTCTCACGTGGCGTGTAACACCCCAGGCGGCGCGCTTCGGACAAAGCTGGGCGGAATCCCGAACGCGTCGCCTTTTCATTTGATTCCCAACATACCGGACACTTCTCCCAGTGTCCGCGTTTGGTCCCGGTCCGTACGGCTTGACATCCGCTCCGCGTCTGCTTTCAGTGACGCGAACACGGCACGTCTTTCGAATTCGGTAAGCCCTCGATATTTTTCGACTACCGCACGAGCGACTGTCGGGTAGATAGCGGAGTACTCGGACGGGTCTGGCGACCGTGCGACGCATCGCTTTTCAGCGTTGAGTCGTTGTGTGACGAATCGCGTGAGTGGGGGACAGTCGCTCATGCGGCCCTAGTAACTAACGAACGATTCCTAATGGCCGGACACTCCATGATTCCCGTCCTTGTGCCGTTCAATCGACCTAGTGATGCGCGGTTATTGCTTCCGGCCGGTGCTACCATGGAGCGTGTCCAAGAAACCCAAACATCTTTGCCCTGTGTGCGGAAGCCGGGATATAACAAGGTCGAATTTCCAGGGGATTTTAGATCATGTTTGGTATTTCCTATCAGGCTTACGACCCTATAGGTGCCAAGAGTGCGATCAGCGTTTCTTCGAGCGACAAACCGATTGACGTGCAACGCAAACGGCTAACGCACGACCTTGCCGGCCTTGAGGATCCCGGCCTTCATTTCTTTCGTTAGCGAACCTGACTTCAATTCAGCCAGGGCCGCCGCGGATGCATCATTTTGCTTCATTCCGGAAGCAAGGTAAGCGTTCGTCAAGATTGAATGTAGCTTTAGCAAGTCTTCCATAAAATTGGGCCTCAGTGAACCTTAAGCAGCTTATGACATGCTGCCGGACATAATCGCAACCGCTCTTGAACGCGATGGGATCGCTAACGACGACTAGCGACCTCGTGTCAATTGCGTCAAGATGATTCTGCGGGGGTAGCTTAATGAAAGCGTCCAACAACCTGTTGGAATATGATGGCTCGATACCGTCCCCCCGGTCCATACTAGCGGCCGCGTCACCATGTTCTTCAGCGCAGCCTGATCGACCCGCTTGAGTGCCGACGAACCGGCGGTTGAGCCAGGTCTTGGCGTCGCACCGGTCCCGGGCTACGTGGTAGGAGTGGTGAGAATCAACAGCATACCGCGAGTGTGCACGCTGATTTCATCAACATTAGTTGGTCTCGGCCAAATGATACGCCCGAAGGAGGGTCAAGTCCCGATAAACGCGGTGCATTCGATAGGTCGAAGCAACACCATCTGATGTAAATCTGCGTTGTAAAGGTGGTGTTGGCATGAGACCAGGGATACGGTTTGG
>JGI12704J13340_1000118_pt1 | contig 17112 bp, 17 predicted proteins | sample BlaSpr_A8_Ref_O2_FD_13340 | JGI IMG/M metagenome (IMG submission 13340) | reverse complement strand
TTGGATGTGACCCGTGACACTCAGTAAAAACGGAAATTTTGCATTAGTAATGCACAGGTCATGCAAAGTCATGCAGGAGTCATGTGCAAATCGGTCGACTTCTGCACGACTTCTGGTTTCGACTATTGCATAACGTCTGCCTGACTACAGCAGGACTTCAGTTGACCCAAGTCAAGCAATGACGTAACTCCGCAAGAGACTAAAATAGAAGAATTTCACACATTCAAATAAAAGTCGTGCTGTAGTCAATTACTTGGTGTACAAAAGTCATACCAAGTCCATGAACGAGAAATGTTAGTCAAGCATCAGTCTTCTTGATGCTTGCTTTAGTCAAGCAACTGGGATCAGAGTCAAGCATCTGGGATTGAAGTCAAGCATCTGGGATTGAAGTCAAGCACAAGTCACGCTGTAGTCAGGCTGCAGTCGAACATAAGTATGGTATGAAATGCTAATGCTTGACTTTGATCAAGCAACTGGGATCGAAGTCAAGCACAAGTCACGCTGTAGTCAGGCCGCAGTCGAACATAAGTATGGTATGAAATGCTAATGCTTGACTTTGATCAAGCAACTGGGATCGAAGTCAAGCACAAGTCAGGCTGTAGTCAGGCCGCAGTCGAACATAAGTATGGTACAAAATTAGGTATATTAACAATGTGCGAGACTTCGAGTATATATGACAGATATAGACGATTTCGACTATATAACAGATGCAGGCTCTACTAAATATCCTAACTCTACAGGTAAAGGTACTGTCCAAAATTGTTGCGCGGTAGATCAACCAGTTATTTGGTAGCCTTCGAGGAGGACTTGGTCTTTCGCTAAAGAGATAATGAATAAAGTTGCTTAAACAATAGTAGTTATTACTTACCAAGGCGATAATTTCAGAGATCTCCTCTGCTGAAGGATTTGGCAGAGTAGGATTATCGATTATGAACTTAACCAAGTCTATAGCGTACGGAAAATCATTAACATTACAACACATGCTCAAAAATAAAACACGTACCTTTCTTGTTTTTAAGGGTAGTTGAGATATTGTGCGAATCAATCCAGGTCTTCAAATCGGCTACCTGAAGGGGCTTCATGAGTTCTTGTATTGCCAAAGAATCCTCAGTGTCTGCAGGACCCGGAGTAGTGTTTGATGGACCATTGTTGGGGGCAGGAAGGGGATTAGGTTTGCTTTTGGACTTCGGTATCTTCTCGGCTATATTCTGGGGTAGGCTTCATGTTAAGAAAGGTATCACATTTATTAAGAAGAGAAGCATACCCCGCCTGCTGCATTCCAAGATTCCCACAGTTTTGCTACAATATTGTTCAGGTATGCATCACTAAGAAAGCCAGATGCGGTAATGTTGCGTTCATGGCAAATATGGCGGGCAACCTTGCAGGTCCGGATGGTCGCTGCTAACAACTTGCAGGCCATCTCAACATTACCAATGCAAGCCCAATTCTCCAACACAGTTGTGATAGTCATGTTACCTGCGGTAAACTGCCAATGGCCCCATGATTGATTCGAGTCATCTTCCCCAATCTCGCTGGAGTTTGGGTCAGCGGCTTCAATGCGCTTGAGAAATGCAGCGACTTCGTTGGACGGTTCAGAAGATTTGAAATCGGGCGAAGCCGCCATTGCATCAAGGAGAGCAACCGCATCTGGGATTGGGGGCTGTACCTGTCCAAGTTCCCCTATGACAAAAAAAAATTGCTCCATTAGACGCTTCACAAACAATAGGCTTTAACTTACTGCGAAGGGTAGCAACTAATAGACATTCAGCAAATAAAATCTATAGAAAGGCTAAATGATCAAGAAGGCTTACAGTCAGTTTTGACTCGTATAAACGAGATGTCAACATTGGCGGTAGGCGAGGCTCCACCAGCTCCACCAGTATTTGGGTTATCGAGCACGTTCGGTGTGTTTTGAGGGGCACTGTGCGGGCGGTTCAACTGGTTTTCCAGCGACACAGCTGGCATTGGGGATTCTATAGACATACTAACATCAATTGCAATATCCTACATGAGTTCGAAGGCTTACTTTGAGCTTGCTTATCCAGTTGACGCTGCGTCTTTTTCTTCTCTTTGACTGGGCCACCCTTCTCTGTCGCAAGGGGTTTCGACTTGTTCTGTGTCTTGGTTTTCTTTGTGGCGGCAGGTACCCCTTCTGAGGGAGGTGCCGAGCGCTTCTTCCCTGCCAATTTGGCGCCTTCGTCGTCGTCGTCATCATCATCACTGCCCTCTTCATTGACCTTGTCGAAATCAAATTGTTCACCTCCTTCTTCTTCAGCGCCAGTTCGTGCCCTTTTTTCTGCCCGGGTCTGTGTACTTCTGTCAGCAGTAAGCATTGTGCTAATAACATGCTCGGCTTTCCAATGCCCCGCGCATAGCCCAACCAATGGTCGGGCCACCTCAAGAAAGGCGACAGCCTTGCTCCACGCTACTGTGTGGTGAGTACGGAAGTATTTCTTGCTGAGTTTTTTGGCATTGAGTTTAGTCAAGTGAGTACCAATGGCACGTCTGGCAGTGTCCTTTATGAGGACCCAAGCGGCATGGGATATCATGGTGCCGTCTTCGTGACGAAGCGCTTTTTCCATTGTCGGGCGACTTTTGTTGGTTTTGGTACAAACACCAGGATTGTTCTGGGCGTCCGCATATGTCCAGAGGATTTCTTCGGGATACTCCTCGGGTCGTTCAGTGGGTTGTTCAGGACCTTGAGGAAGATCCTCAGGAGTGTGTGACGCGGAATCACTAGGCGCAAGTGTGGCGACTGTCGAGGTAGCTTGTGGAAGCCTTCAAGAAGGGTCATAAATGAAACTTCGTGTTTGATAAGAAATCATACACACCGAGTGCCTGAAAGCCTCAAAGTTTCCGCATCTGCTCGAGCCATTCTCAGCTCATCCTTCAGGGTATCAATTTGATCCTTCAAGGCAAAAACCTGCGCTTCATGTCTTGTAATGTGTTCCTGATAGCAAGCTATGGCTTGTTGCCGCCCCGTGATTGCTTCATTCAGTTGTGCGTAAACTTGCATAAGAAGGACTTGGGGATTGCTGACAATGTTCTCCCCACTATTGCCAGTACTACTCAGCATATTGAAATTGGGAGGTGCGGTGTCCGAGTTGTGATTAATGAAGGGGACATGGACATTCCTAAACACACCGTTGCCGTTCTGTGGTACAAAACTGGTGCCAGCAGCGTTAACATTAGGATGGTGGGGGTGATTGCTGGGGGCGTTCACGTAGGCGGTACCATTTCCATTCTGTGGTGGAAAACCTGTGCCAGCAGCATTGAAGTTGAGACTATTCTGCGGATTGCGGTCGAAAGTCCCGAAGGGAGAACGACCTCTGTTCTCGTCCAGCGAATCAGAATGGGCAGCAGGAGCGTCAAGGAAGCCATTGGAGGAAGACATTTGATTGAAGTAAAAAAAGTCGAACGTTGAGATGTTGTCTTGGCAGCTGCCTTCAAATTCCGACTCCTGCAGGGTTGCATAAATACGGGTGGAAGGAAGCGGCAAACAGAAAATACCTTAGGCTAGGCTACAGAACTTGTAATGCTTATTGTAACCCGCGTACGCGTACCTACTGAGCTGATTATGTAACCCGCGTACCTACTGAGCTGATTATGCCGATGAGCTTTTCAGAATGATGTGAATACGGAGGGACAAGAGCAGTTGACATACCAGTGAACTCCATGTTGCTTGTTGGCTCATGATGTGGGCAACTTTGCTACCACAACATCTTTAACCTATGCTCTCTTGTTAATCAACTTTGAGGTTATGATACTACGTCGTACTAACATCAAACTAACATGTTTATTTGCCTAATTCATCCCTTTTCTTTATCATATGTTGACTAACTAATGTATAAAACGAATACGGCACCGTCGGAGGAGGGGAGGTGCTGGCGATGTGGTGGTACGAAAGGAAGAGAATAAGCGTGAGAATGGGAAGAACATCTGACGATATTCCACGGAAAGTTTCAACTTCGGACATTAGCTTATGTAATCCCGACCTGTCTCGGGAATCCCGGACCGTACAAACCAGTTTATATAGCACATGCGGGCCCCGTGGTTTTCTTAAGTTCTTACTTACCTTCACCAGTCGTTGTCTCACAATTTCAATGTCAGAAGGGCCCAAGATCACACTCAATAACAGTTTCAAAATTCCAGCTATTGGACTGGGTAAGTTCCATAAACAGATTTGCGACCATTCTTGTGATTTATCAACCATATCTAGGAACTTGGCAGTCGCAACCTGGGGAAGTAGCAGGTGCTGTGAGCTATGCTTTAAAAAATGGGTATAGGCACATTGATTGCGCCTGGTATGTTCCAAGTCGTTCGTGATACTCCAGTCCAGTTTGCTGACCCTGGCAAATAGGGGCTACGGGAATGAAAGAGAGGTGGGTGAAGGGATTCATGCCTCTGGCGTTCTTAGGTCTGAAATATTTGTGAGGCACCATCTCATTTTCCCAAACAAACTCCGTTGACAGATTTGATTATTTGTTCCCAGATAACCAGTAAGCTGTGGGGAACGTTTCACAGCAATCGTGTTGAAGAGTGCCTTGATCAGAGCCTTGCTAAATTGGGGACCGACTATCTCGATCGTAAGTTAAGGATCTCAGGGGCTACGATTTGGAGGCGTTAACGGGATATATACCAGTATATCTCATTCACTGGCCTGTCGCACTGAATCCGGATGGGAATCATCCCGTGATGCCAACCTGTCCGGATGGAAAACGCGATGTCCTCCACGATTGGAAACTACAAGATACCTGGAAACAAATGGAGGTCGTTTTAAAAAAGGGTAAGTAACAGCTTACTCAGCGCGTCATAGTTTGCGCTCAGAATCTCACCAACAAAGTAGGCAAAGTCAAATCAATTGGGGTGTCAAATTTCTCCGAAGTAAAGCTCGAGGAAATCCTTCAAACAGCAAAAATTGTTCCTGCTGTCAATCAGGCGAATAGGTTCTTCCCATCAACATATGAACGCGTGCTGATATGCCCCTACTTGATCCAAATTGCAGCTTGAACTTCACGTGTATAACCCCGAACACAAACTTCTTTCATACTTGAGTTCAAAAGGAATTGTTCCTCAGGCTTATTCACCGCTTGGCTCTTCAAATTCTCCACTTTTGACCGACGTCGTCGTTGTCCAAATTGCGGCAAAATACTTGCTTCAACCCTCGGATGTTTTACTAGGTTATCTTCGTACGTCACCTTCATCTGCCGTGATTAATTGATTGGTCACAATGAGGTATACCTTATTTTTAGTTGCAAAGCAAATCGTTGTGCTTCCCAAATCTGTCACTCCCGCCCGTATTACATCCAATCTTACAGGTGCCCTCGCTGCCGCAAACAGGTTAAGGTTTGACACCACCGACCTTAAAACGCTTGACAACTTGGCTGCAAGTGGTAAACAGAAACGGTGGGCTTATGCATTCCCATGTCAGATAAGCTGAGTATATATACTGACGGACTCATTCTCCCTTCCTTTCTATAGGTTTTTAACTCCTCCATGGCGTACGTATTTCCTTCGAACGAATTGGGATACAATTTCAGCTGATTTCTTCTGTAGCTGTCGAGCTTGGGCTTGCCAATTGGCCCACATTGTGACACCCAGCGATGAGAGTCCTCTGCTCAGGTATCACTTTCTTGATACAAGATTGTCTTTGTATGGCAGCGCATGTTTCATAGCGGCCCCTATTACAAGAGCGATGTACCTTAGAGCACTTATAATAACTTGGCAGAAACATTCGTGCGAAAAGTTACCAAATGACTTTCACTGAGGCGCAGTGAATTGTGATTAATATGATTGTCTATTATCATTATGTCGGATGTAACTAATTATAACAATTGAGAACATATTTACACAGCAGTCTGGGCCACATGCCGGTTGGTGCCGCGATCAAATTCCGCTGATGGCGGCAGCGGCATCGTCTCCAGAGCTGCGATGGCCGGACTTGCCGCCTGGAAAGACTCGAGGGCCAAAGTAAATGCGAAGCAGGCAAAAATGACGAAAGTTGTGATAAGAAATTAAACAATGAATAAATGGGTACTTAGAAGCAATCCGGTGATCGCCATCTCAGGGCCTCATTACCCTGAGCAGAGTCTTTAACTTTATTATAAAAAATTAAGTTTGCTGCGTTGAATCTGCAGCATGAAAATGTGATGTAAGTGATATCGATGTTCGGGCCTGAGTTCCGACAATTTCAGATGCTATTCGGGGAGAGAGATGTTCAATACAGCAACCCGCTGGATGAATAATATTGTGCCTCATTGCATACAGTTTCATAGATATGAGTGGAAGATTGTAATAGAGGAATGCATTTCCAGGAATTCGAAGGCGCCCTTCAATATTTGTATACACGTGGCTGCCTAATGATGGAAGGAAAGGGACTTGTACTCCGAGATTTGGAATTGAGGTCCTTCAGTCTAGGCGGCAAGAACATTTTTCGATGGGTGAATATAACGTTGAATACGTTGAATACTACGTTGAATATACGTTGAATAATCGGAATTTAAATTGTAGTTGTTAAAGTCCTAGAAATGATTAGCTATGAATTGTCAGAATTCAAATAAAGTGTGAGCTCACGGTGGTTTTTTGCGTTTGGCGTTGGTAGCTTCGACCAGTTCATCCTGTGAGGTAGCAAGGCATCGCTTGAGCCTCGCCACCTCGGCTCTGGCTTCGTCTGAGTTTTCTAGGTTGACGGGAGCCAGTTGTGGTGAAGCACTGCGAGTGAAAGGCATGAGTTGAGGTGAGTTGATGAGATGGACAGTCAAGTCGATTGTTGTCACCAGAGTTATACCCAACTCAGAGCGTAAGTTATGCCATCCTACTTTTGTACTGAAAAAGAAAGCAGTGGAACCATGCCGAACTAGTAGGAAGACTGCAGAAAATGGGAGATGGTAGGCTTCCAGCAGACAACAGGACGCCATAGCGAATGGTAGGACTACTAGTAGGTGCTACTAGTAGCCAGTGGTCGAACGTGAGTGGCAAGGTATTCAGGTAGGAGTGTCACAGATCGATCATTTTCATGACATTGTGGGACAGCCCCGGCCTATTGATACCACCACCCATCTTGGATGAGTTTGTGGAGTTACTAGCAAGATTCCAAGGAGCCACACGGAAATGACGAACTGCTGAAAGCATACGTGAAGAGGGGACCATCGCAGGGCTTGGATCCTCTGCTCCGCGGGCTGAGAGGGCCTCGCCAACGTGCTGAGGAGGTTAGGGCGGTGAACGCTGAGGAAGTTTTCCGCGCAAAGGCCACTGGCAGGACCGCCAAGGAAGGGTCGACGTTGTGGGAAACCTGCTCAACATGTGCCAACTTCTCACAGTTTTCAACGGAATCGAAAGAAGAGCCCGGACTTGGAGGAGAGGACGAAGTCTTTGAGAAAAACACACTGGCTCACGACGAGCATGATTCCCTCCGGAATTTTGTCCTAGAACGTTGAGGGGTGAGGAACTTCACTTTTTCTTCAAGTTTTTTCAGTTACTCACCTCATCTCTCCAAAGTTGCTTTTTAATAATTAAAGAAGTCTTACCTCCGAGTACTCTTTCAGTTGAGGCACTGGCAAGTGCTTGCATCGACGTGATGACAGCCTTTGATCTTTGGGAGCAAACTGCCCTCAGGCGCAACCATCTTCTTTCTCAACAACATATTTCCGATTCCAGTCGCAGGCTTTGCCGAAGAACATTGATGGCGAAACACTTTCTCGCTCTCGCAGGGCAGGACTACATCAACCCAAGGGCGAGTTGTGGATGGCGCGGAGGAGATGATAACAAACATTGGGGTGGAAGCATGACTGGATCTGCTACTCTGCCACTGGAAACCTATGGTGACAAAACATTGATCTTGATCTGCTGAGACGGGCCTTTCCTGCCACGAATTCTTGACAACCTGACACGCCTTTCTTTCCCCACTACGCGCCGCCTCTCATGGTTTCCCTCATTCTCTCAAACGGGGAGCTCACCACGATTGTCTGCGCCCTTCTGGAACCCCAAGAAAACCCAGAAATCAGACAAGCTTGCCAGCTTTTAGCGGCAAAACTTCAACCATTGTTAAAGACTCCGGGACCACAAAAAGGGCCCAAACGACGGTCCCTTTGTAAGTTTTTTTTTCTTGTTTATTTAATTTACTTACAATGACTTACATTTAGACTATGAAGATGTCGATGGCGAACGCCAACGCCAACAACACCACTTCCGTTCAACCATCTACGGCTACGCCACCAATGTGGCACTCGACGACAGTGAATAGAGGCTCGAGTCGCAGATGCGATTCGAACCCCAGGTACGTTTCTTTCTTTTCTTTTCTATACTATACTAATGTTTTTTACAATGTAATACTTACTAGGGTAACAATAACAACAACGACATGCGACTGCGATAAGGGAGACGAGGGAGGGACTCGAGTTGCAAATACCATCACTGGCACAGCACCCCGTAACGGCGAAGACTAACGGGCAGCGAGGGACAGGGGAGGGACAATAACATGGGGCTCGAGACGCGTCTGGTGCGTGTTTTTTATTTTTTATTTACACTAATGATTTCTACAATGTTTTTACTTACTAGGGCAACGACGATGTCGACATATGACTGGGATAAGGGTGATGAGGGGTGGGATAGGGAGACGAAGGAGGGGCTCGAGTCGCAGACGCGTCTCGAGCCCCAGGTACGTGTTTTCTTTTATTTTTATTTTTTTAATTACTATACTAATGACATTTTACAATGTTTCTACTTACTAGGGCAACAACAATGGCGACAATGATGACATATGATTGCGATAGGGGTGGCGAGGGAGGGGCTCGAGTCGCAAACACGTCTTGAGCCCCAGGTACATGTTTTTTAAAATTTTATATACTATTCTAATGATATTTACAGTTTTTCTACTTACTAGGGCAACGACGTCGACAATGACATGTGACTGGGATGGGGAGACGAGGGTTGGGATAGAAGGAAAATGGAGGGGCTCGAGTCGTTGGAGTTGCAGGCGTCTGCGGCAACTTTTTTTTTAAAATAAAAAATCTGTTTTTTGAGGACGGTTGAGTAATGTTACTTACGTATATTAATGAATACATATTTAGATACTGTATACCGCTGCTACTGCATCCTACCCGCCCTTGCGGGTACGGGTTTGGGGGATAAGGGTACGGGTATGGCCCTGGGTACAAAAAAACCCGTACCCGCCGGGTATATGTCGAACACTAGACACTCTTCTCTGAAAGTGGCAACACCCAAAGCTTTCGTAATTTCCTCTAATTCCCAGTCTTCAGCTTCTTGCTGAAGAGCTCTGCACTTCATATCTGGTCTTGGAGGTTTGCCCGAGTGTACCCCGGGGTTTTGCGAAAGGCCCTAACTCGTCAAAATTCTATCCCTACCAGGTACCGGTTCGGGATACCCAAGGTTGCATGTGACACTCACTAATTATATTTGAGCAAGAGTAGCAGTGAAAACAGAGAGTTGGAATTACATATGAAGTAATCAAGAATAATTAGTTGACCCTAATTAGAGCTTCATGGTCAGATGAAAAGAAGGCTGTAAACATTATGCAAAATTTGACATCAACGTTCATTCCTCATATGTCAAGTAGAATATTGATAGCACCCTCATGGCTAACCTATACCCCACTTGACATAATGATCTATCTCTTGCATTCGTTGAACCTTTCTGGGAACTTTATTATAGCATTGGGTCAGATTGATATGACATGGCACTGACTTATATTATCAATACATAATGATAGGATCCTACGATCTTAATATCATGTCAATGACCCAAGTACAATCCTATATCTTGCCTTGCCATTGGCCGCCACACCGCTCTCCGGTTGTCGGAGCTACAACTACATACCAAGATTTCCACGTTTTACTGATGAATGAATCCTTGATTAATTATTCCTATGACTTCCATAATTTCTACCTTGTCCAAGGTCTTCTAGGAACACTTTCCCGAATTACTATCCAGCTATTTACTACCGTTTACGAGCTTGCTCACGGAGAGGATTCACCAAGGCATCACCCAACTTCTTCTCCACCTTTGTTTCAACTGCTACACAAAGAAATTCTGGGACAAGCTCCAATGTTTCACCCAACAGTGCATCTGCAACTCCGCTTTCCCTCCTGATAACAGCTAGAATCATAATAACTTGCTGGTTCTCATTTCGATGATGGATACGACGAACAAATTTACCGCAATGCGTGCCTTTGATAACAACAAGAAGCCCTTTGTCGCGTTTTGGACATGGATACTTCGGTACGACCCAGTCAGGTTGGAGGGAGACTGAAGTTCTGTAGTAATCATATCGGATGCCAAGTTGTCCGTCAAACTCAACAACATATGAATCAAGTTCCTTATTTTCGTACTCACCGCCGTTCACCAGCACGGTTAGTGTGATACCGATCAGGCGCCTGTCAAGAAGATGTGATGATGAGCGATTGACGATCTGGTTGGTACTACCAACTTGAACTGGGGGGCCGCAGGGGGGAAAGGATACCGAAAACTCTGAGGCTGGCATAGGGCTACGGGACGACGGATCCCATGCAGGTGTCGACACTGAAAAGTCAGGTAATGGGGTGGCACCGCCAGATGTTGAAGCATGCAGCGATGTTGATTGCTCCTGATGATGGTCAAATGGGTGGAGGAAATTGTTCGCAGGCTTCTTGTGTTTGAAAAGCTTGAGTCGAGTCCTTGAATTCAAACATTTCACATGTTAGAACTTGATTAGAAATTGTAGTGAACAACTCACTCGGATTCAGCAACTTCATCATAATTAACAGTTATTGTCTTGAAGGGGTTCGAGGGATCGAGGTGTTCAAATTGTATATCGAATCTCATCTTACTAGACGCGCCTTGGCCAGGAAGGACGTTCTTGATGACAGCATTATATCCCTTGTAAGGACCGGACTTAGTAACCGTGACGCGTGTGCCGAGCAATGGGTTCTGGTTGGATTTGAGGAAACGGCCAGTGGTGCTTGCGTTGTTTACTGTGCATAAGTAGGTGGCAAGGGGGGCGGTCTTCAACAAGTTAACATGGACCTCAAGCCACTGCAAACAGGTTAGGAAATATATATTGCCGTATCTGATTAAAAAATACCTGGAGAGAATCACTGCCGTCAATGTTTGGAATGCCAACGTCTTCGGACTTGTCTAGGATATGGGCAATGTCATCGTCAACATTGACAACCAATCCAGATTTTCCGTCGAAGGGGCCGCTCGTGACGCTGACGAAATCCCCCGAAACAAAAACTTTGCGTAGGTCATGAAGCGGAACAATGACGGAACCTTCTCCATTGGCAAGTTCAACTTCTGCCTCCGTCGTTTGGACAGCAGCTATAGTGCCCTCTTTCTCAGAGGAGCAGATAACGACCACTTCATGCTCCTCAAAAACCCATTCTTTCGGCCGGGGGATCGCAGACGCGAGGACGCGAGGATGTTCACTCTGCTGGAACAAGAAGAACAGACGAGAGGGCATGTCTGTACTAGGGGTAGAGGAAATAGAATGGAAATCCAGTCGTTTGCGAATAAGTCCGCGTTCAAAAGTATGCCCGGCGTAGGTATAACGTCCGTTGTCCAGCTTTTTGGGACGAAGGGCACCGGCAAAATCGAAGTCCTCAGGATTGAATAACGCCGGTTGTGGAACAACGGCATTTCGCTTTCTCTTCAATGATGGTGTCGAGGACTCCGCCGTCAACGAGTCCATAGGAAGTGAATTGAGGCGAGGAACCAATAACACTTCGGCTCCCCAAGATCTTACCGCGACGACGAGGCCAACATCCCCAATATACTTTCCCTTCAACACTCCGAACCATTTATCTTCGGTAACAACATTAACGATGCTGTGCATTGTCAACATCTTAACGGAATCTGGAAAGGGAATGCTTTGCCGCTCGATGCCCTGTCGTGGGATTACGATCCCAGGAGTCCGTTCTTCAAGAAGCAGGAAGAGATCGCGGTTCATGGTTGCCTCAAGATATATCCAGCCTCGCACCGATCCACAGGTAAAACACGACCTCAATTGATGTTGAACATCTGCGTTCTGACCAAGAAAAAAGACTGCCTCTTCTTCGATGCCAACCTAAGAAAGACATGAAAATGATTCCTCGCTACTTACGAAGAGAATAGTTACCCTACACCGGACGCGCCATAGTGGATAATCATCGGTACTTGGTAGTCGAGCGAGGGTATCTGTGAGAACCTCCGAGTAGTCGCTGTTGGTTCTAAGCCGCCGAAGACGACTGGACTCTGATTGTGATTGTACTCGTTCGTCGATTCTTGCTAGAAAAGCTTCAAAGGCTGCTTCTTCCTCATCGGGTGTCGTCGATGGTGCGTACAGTCTCGAATTTGAGTTGTTTGCACATGGTTCCTCGTCGTCAATGAACCCTATTAGATTGGATGAGAGATATAGCAAAAAAATATAATAATAAAACAACGCACTGCCGAAATCTTCGTCCTCATCTTCATCTGAGCCGGCCCTATCCTCGTCCACCTCAGCCTCAGTATCGAGAAAACGACGGACTTCATCAGGAACCTAGAACTGAATAATGAGCATGAAAAACTCGTAAAATGGACAACGTACGTGTCTCATGATTAAGGCTGCTTTTTTCTGAAAGCAGGATGTGAGCATCAGAGAATATTTTGAGCCTCCGTTTGTCCCTCAACATTTGGACGACTTTCTTTGTCTTTTGATCTCTCGGGCACGTTCATTTTGTTTAATTCCATGGAAAATGGAAAAAACACTAATCAATAACTAAAGAGAACATGAAAGACTTACGAGGTGGACAACGAGGGCTGAGGCCCAGTGAAAGTCGGTTCTGAAATGGTCTGCAAATATCCGGTGATATCTGCAAAATTTATATTCTCGGCTGCAAATCATGTGACCATATCACGAACCGTTCGCGTTATCTGATGGTTCTTGATCTTGACAACAACCTTCATCCTCTTGTCCCTTCGTTACCTCCCTTCGTTACCACAACCTGTCTGAGCTCACGAAACGGTGTAAGCTTGGTTTCCTGAAAATAAAGCCCCATCCTTTTACTGACTCCGATAACTCAGATAATGCCATGCTATTGCTCGCAGTGTGAGAGGAAACCATTCAACAAGCTCCAGAGCAGAACAATGAAGAAACATCTGACGGCAGATAAGGAGATTCTCTTGTCCTGCTCAGAGGTTGAAAAGCCACATCTCCGCTACTGCATTCAACGCACCAACCAGTTTCTGGAGTCGGGTAGAGATCAACCAGCATTTAACTATGACAATCACCCAGTGCCACAGTTTGACTTTGAAGGTGTGTAACCATGTATGAGACTCGACTTCTATGGGGATCTCCACATGTTGAGCAAAACATTGGGGTGCAGGCATAGGTATTGTCAGGTTGGGTATGGCTATAATGTATGGTATCCTGGCACATGCCCATACCTGTATTTGCAAGGACCTGTACTTGCAACCTGTACTGGCAATCTGCATAAGTACACCCAGGCTGTATCCATGAATTTTTTTATCCAAGCAGCTGTCTGAATCTTGACTGATATAAATATAACAGGTGGTGATGAATCAGAGGAAGGAGAAGAAGAGGCAATTGCTGTTAATACTATGCTAGATGAAGGTATGGGTAAACATGATTTGCCTAATATTTACTTTAATTTGGAATGTCAATTTGACAGAAAACCATGAGGAGGACTCTGATTTGATGGATACCAGCCTTGCTCAAACTAGCAGCATGAGTATAAACTCAGTCAATTCTCAGGGTATGTTAGCCCTTATAGGCCTATGTTATCATTCTGATAAATTGAGAAGGTGTTGAGGATATGGACTCTGAACTTCATGTTGATGCCAACACATGCCCAGACACCAGCACTGACACTGACAATGAATCTAGCTTTGGTAATTCTGGCTTGGACAGTGCAGATTTGGACTCAGATAATGCAGATTCTGACTCAGAGAGCATTGCTGAATCNGACTGTGACATTGAGATNACAGGTTTCTCACATGATCTTCATTATGATGATGCTGTTCTTCATGGTGAACCTGTCTTTGACAGTGATCTTGATGGTCTAAATACAGAATCTGAGGATTTTCCAGATAAACTCTCTGAATTTTTGGACTTGCCAGATTTTGACTTGAACTCAGATATCAATGCAGAGTTTTTTGCAACTCCAAAAGCTTTAGATGATCTCCGGGAACAATTGTTAGATGGATATAAGCCTCCTGATGAATGTCCTCCTGACATAAAAACAGGAAAGGAACTCGATACCTTGACACGGGATGCCAGAATATCTCTTGAGCATTTTGTTGCTTGGAAAAAGTCAAATGGCACAGTTAAAGCCTATGAAATGCATGCCAAAGTCTTAGCATCCCATACTGGTGCTATAATTTTGACTTTATATCAGGCCAAAAAATTAGCTGTGAAACTCACTGGATTTTATGCCACAAAAATTGACATGTGCTCTAAGAGCTGTATTGCATACACAGGAAAGTATGAAACACTTGACAAATGTCCATACAAACCCGTCTCTGGTCCTATCTGTGGAAGTCCAAGATATCGTACATCTTGTAAAGGGGATAAAAAGCCTGTTGCACAATGTCAAATGCTTCCTATCATGGATACAGTCAGGGCATTATTTGCAAATGCAGAAACATCATCTGAGATGCGCAACCGAGATTCTTGTTTACAACAAGTCCTGCATCTTGCTGCAACAGCAGCAAAAAATCCACATCTCATGAATGAAGCAGCTTCAGGTTCTGATGCCAAATCAGCATCATCTCCATCACCTGTGCGCCAATATTCAGACTATGGGGATGGTCAAGTCCATCTAATGCAATATGAACACCTTGGCCTATTTAAGGATCCTCGGGATGTTGCATTTGCACTCTCAACTGATGGTGCCCAACTGACAATGAAAAAACAATCAAATACTTGGTTGTTGATTTTTATTATTCTCAACCTCCCTGTAGTGATACGCTATGGGGACAATGTGGTAGTTAATCTTGCCACACCTGGTCCCTTCTCTCCAGGCGATATTGAATCATTTTTGTGGTTTGTTTTCACTGAAATGGCAAAGGCATCAGCAGGAATTTGGATGTATGATGCAGTTGATTCATCCTACTTTTTAAATCATGCTGCTATTTCAATGGCTTTGGGTGATATGCTAGGGTCACAGAAAATAAATGGAATGGCAGGTCATATGGCAATTTTTGGAGATAGATTCAGCTTAGTTCAAGCTGCTCGTTCAAGTTGTGCAAAAGGATCCAAAGCTCTTTATTATCCTAGCAACCCTCCAGAGAATTCTAAATACAATCCAGAGCGTCCTGGTCATTATAATCTGCACAAGTTACCTCTGAGAACTCAAAGCCAGTATTGGAGGATCATTCAAGAACTGGAGGATGCACAAAATGCGAAGGAAAGAGCAGGAATTGTAAAAGCTACAGGCATCTCAAGACTGCCATTATGTGCAGCCAGCCTTGCCTTTATTCATCCAACATTCTTTCCCATAGATCCCTTTCATTTGTTTTATGAAAATATCCTTCTATTTATCTGGGACTCATGGACAGTTCATAGCACTGTGAATGAACAAGTCCATTTTCATAATGTTGCAGAATTTGGCAGGCTTCTTTCAGAAGCAATAAAAACCCTTCCACCAGTATTCTGTGGCCCAATACGGGATCCTCATCTGAAGCGACAAAGTCAGTACAAGATTTATGAGTGGATGGCATTGCTTCATTGGTATATTATTCCAATTGGGATAGAAACAGGAATGGATCCTTCAGTATTGAAAAACTTTTCAATGCTGGTTGAGATAATTGAATTTGCCATGACAAATGCCAAAAGAACAGATGAAGACCTCTCCACGCTGCAAGAGCTTATTATTGAATTCTTGACTGGATTTGAAAAACTGTATGTTGGAGATAACCCAGAAAAAATACATCGCATGAGGCTATGCATTTTCCAGCTAATACATGTTCCCAATCATATTAGATGGAACGGATCCATCCGACTAGGCTCTCAGGCCACTGTTGAGCGAAGCATAGGGGAGATGGGAAGGAAGATCCGATCAAAGAAAGCACCATTTGCCAATTTAACAAACCTAATCTATGAAAAAGAGCTGATCAAGATTTTATGTCTTTATTATCCTGAGTTGGACATCAATCATAAACCAAAATCAGACTTGGTGGCAGACCTTCGGCCAATCCAGCAACACAGGATTAACAAAAAGCACAATCATATGACTCCTATTGTTGAGAAAGAGCTAGCTGCTATTTCTCGGCTGATAAAGCAGACCATAAAAATAGAGGGGGACATCCAGTATCAACGATGGGGGAAATTAAAGCTTTTGAATGGTCATGTACTTTCAAGTCGCTCTACTGAAGCAAAAAATCAAACACAGCGCCAATCTTTTTGGTTTGAGGTATGTATAATTTGTTTATTTTATTTGGGTGACATGACTTATTTTGACTGGCATTATAGGCAAAACATCCCCAGACATCTGTTTCAATATTTGGTGAAGCCCTTTCCTATTATCAGATCAACCTCAGTCAGCCTAGGCCTCAGACTTGCATATTTGCCATTTACAAACCCCTTAATGTGAAGAAGACTTTGAATTGCCTGGAAGGGGAATGGGCTGCAGAAGGAACCATGCTTGCACTGAATGCCAGTGACATTATTAGTCTTGTGGGGATATATGTTGGAGAAAAAGTCTGGGTTCTAAGAAAACATCCTGGCTTGGCCATGCTAACTCCTGAGGAATGTGGGATTGAAGTCAATGAGGATGAGGAAGTGTATTAAGATATGGGAAAGTACCATTAAATTGTGATTCAAGGTCTGGGCACTAGCAGAGATAGATAGAAATAATATCACAGCCAGGTATGACTGATGTACGATATTTGAATGATCATTGCATGACCGTTGCATGACTTGGGCGCGATGCTACTGCATGACTAATGCAGACTATCTGGGTGACAAAGTCAGACCCTTGACCAAAATAGAACGCTTGGGAATATCGGTAACTAAGGTAATTATGACTGTCAAATTTGCTGACTAGCGCGATGACTTTTTATGACTTTAGCTTGACTTGAGCGCGACCTGCGTTCGACTTGCATGACTAATGCAAAATTGTTCATTTTACTGAGCGTGAC
>JGI12704J13340_1000107_pt1 | contig 17862 bp, 22 predicted proteins | sample BlaSpr_A8_Ref_O2_FD_13340 | JGI IMG/M metagenome (IMG submission 13340) | reverse complement strand
AGATGAAATGAATGGAGCAACCACGCCCGCCACGCCGGGAAAAGGATCGCATGGCTAATCGCGGGGCCAGCCGACATCGCCCGCCAAATCTCGATTCGAGGCAGGTACTGAAATCATCTTCGCCACTGGCATTCCACGCCTACGCGCCAATTTACATCCCAGTTGCCAAAACTAGGATTCCAGCAGAGCTCGTAACTTGTGAGCATATCTGCGACTCGACGTGACCACCGTTCCTTCTGCCAGGATGATGTCGTATACCCCATCGAACATCGGACGAATCTCGCTAATGCGGGCACTGTTCACGATGGCCGATTTCCGCACGCGGATGAAGTGGTGTGGCGCCAGCTTCTCTTCCAGGTGTGCCAGGGTTTCCCGTAACAGGTGACAGTCGCTGGCGGTGTGTATGCAGGCATAGTTTCCCGTGGCTTCGATCCACAAAACGTGGGAAACGGGAACAAAGAAAATCCGCTTCTTGTCCTTCACCACAAAGCGTTCCAACGGGCGGAGACTACGGAGGGATTGGAGCAGTGGTTCGAGACCTCGATTTGCTTTCCCGCGTTGTTCGAGGACCTGGCATGCGTGAACCAGGGCCTTGGCAAATCGCTCCTTATCATACGGTTTCAAGAGATAGTCAACAGCGTGCACTTCGAATGCACGAATGGCATGCGCATCGTGAGCCGTGACGAAGATATATACGGGAGCGGGGCCGGTCGCTGGCTCCGCATTTTCGATGACTCCAAAACCATCCAGATCAGGCATCTGCACATCGAGAAAAACGATGTCGGGATGAAGTTCATTGATCTGCTCCACCGCCTTTATTCCGTTCGCCGCCTCGCCTACAACTTGAATGCCGTCGTGTTCGGCCAGATAGCGACGGATACCGCGCCGGGCGATCGGTTCGTCATCGACGATGAGGACTCGTGTCTTCATGCGAACTCCTCAGTGGAATGATGATGATGGCCTCACAGCCTCGACCGTTGCCCCCGCTAAGTTCCAGCGACGACTCGTCCCCGTAGAGCTGTTTCAAGCGTGACTGGACGTTGGTGAGTCCGACGCCGAATCGCAGGCGCGATCCCGTTGCCGGACCCGGGCCATCATCGCGGACGCAGAGCCAAACTCTGCCGTTGTGGAGTTTGGCAGCGATCTCTAGCTGGCCTGCGGCGGAATCGACGCTGATGCCGTGCTTGATGGCATTCTCAACCAGGGGCTGAAGCGCCAGACTCGGTACATAGACTGCGAGAAGGTCAGGTGGCACGTCCATATGAACTCTCAAGCGATCATGAAAGCGTGTCTGTTCGATCTCCAGATACTTGCCGACGAACTCGAGCTCGCTCTGCAAGGTGATCTCGTTCTCCCGCCGTTCGAGGGCCATGCGCAGCAAGTCGCCGAGGCAGACCAGCAGATGGCTCGCAGCATCGACGTCTTCCTGCATCAGGATTCCAATGGTGTGAAGACTGTTGAACAAAAAGTGCGGATGTAACTGGCTCTTAAGGTTCTCAAGTTCGGCATGGGAGAGCTGCGTCTCCAGTTGCGCCGCTATCGTCTCGCGCTCCATCGCAACCTGGTAAAAGTGCATCGACTGGTACAAGCCCACCACTAACCAGTATGTCAGTATGCCGGTAAAGCTCATGAAAAGAACACCGACTCCGAACGACGAGAGAAAGTGGTGCACGTCAGGACCAGTGATATGAAAAACAAACCGGAGAAGTCCAAGGCTCAGAAAGTATTCGGTAACCGATACCAGGGGAGCCATCATGAGCGACACGATTGTGTGGAGCGCTATGTGACGTGCAAGCCTCGGCCCCGTCAACGGGAACCGTTTGGCAAGACCGATCACAAGCGGTGTGCACGCCGCCCATATGTACCAGTCAACAAGTTCGAGCGCACCCTCGATCACCCAGTGAACCTGCGAACCCTGCACCTTTTCCACCACGATCTGTTGCGCGGCAAACAACAGCCCCACAATCGTCCACCCACACAGGATCAAAATCCATTTCTTCCGTCCCCTGTCTGGCGTGGCTTGTAGCAATGGGTGTTGACCCTCCGGCACGGATTATAGCTGAACCTTCGAAGGAGACATCACGGAGGACAGAGCCGTCGAGCGCTCCAAATGCCTTTTGACGGCTAATTCCTGCCGCTTGCCTCATCGCGGGCACCGCATGTCACTTTTCCTGCAAATATTGGTTCTTCGCGACATATGTTCAGCGAGCAGGACCATTCAGGTTGAGGTAAAGGAGTTTTTCATGAAGAAGATTTTGACGCAGTACGGAGTGTGCGTGCTCGCGGTCGCTCTGATGATGCCGTTGGCGCAGGCGCAGCCGACAAAAATCCAGGCGGCCTTCGGAGACGATGCCGGAACGCTTTCCGACAAATTCACCGGACTCGCGCGCGTTATGTCGGGCAAGTACGACTGGAAGCCGGGCCAGGGCGTTCGCTCCGTCGGCGACGTGTTCAACCTGATCGTTAAGGAGAACGGCATGCTCGTCGGCGTGCTCTCGGGCACACCGAATGCGGGGGCACCGCCCGCGCCCATCACCGATCCGGAGAAAATGCAGGAAGCTCTGAAGGCTTCTTACGCCAATCTGCAAAAAGCGATCATGGGACTTTCCGACAACGACCTGCAGGCGCCGGTGAAACTGTTCGGAGAAGACATGACGAAGCAGGACGCGCTGATGCTGATTCTCGAAGATCAACACGAGCATCTGGGGCAGTCGATCGCGTACGCGCGCACCAACGGCGTGGTTCCGCCCTGGTCTAAGTAGGAGCGACGCGCGCGGCTATCATCGCGCGCTTTTTTAAATTCAAAGCCGAGGACCTGCCATGAGATTTCTGCGCCGCTTTTTCATTCGCTCTCGAACTTCACCGCCGGAAGGCGCGCCGACCAGCGCCACTACGGTCAACTCCGGATGACCTTTGGCACTGGAAGGTGAAGTTGAAGCTCCGCACCCGCGTCCGAACGAGCGAGTAAGAATCACAACGCTTAATCAAAAATAATGTGACTGGGGTTCTCGAATCTGGCCCGGTTCTCATCGCATAGCGCACCGGTTGACTTAATAAAACAAGGAGTTGATCTCATGATTCGTAGCTGCAATCTTTTATTGTGTTGTTTTCTTATGGGACTGACGCTCAATGCGAGCGCACAGCAGTCTACTCCTGCCGCATCTGCGCCGCCTCCGCCAGTGGGAACACTTGCAGGGCATCCTGACTGGCCTGCGGCAAAGAACGCCGGCGACGTGGACACTGTGGACCACCTCCTCGCTTCGCTCTATGACGTGGTCTCCGGCCCAGCTGGACAGCGCGACTGGGACCGCTTCCGCGCATTGTTTTTGCCCGACGGGCGAGTTGTCTCGCTTGTTCCGGAGTCTGCGGCCACGAAGGATGTACCGGCGCGCAAAGGCGATGCGATTTTCCTGACTCCCGACATGTTCGCGCAGCAGAACGATCCCTACTTCAAGACGCACGGTTTCTTCGAGCGCAGCATCGCGAACCGAGTTGAGGAGTTTGGCGATCTTATCGAGGTGTGGAGCACGTCCGAACTCCGGGATGCAAAGGACGACGCCCAGCCATTCTCGCGAGGCATCGATTCGTACCAGATTGTGCATGCTCACGGACGCTTCTGGATCGCCAGCCTTCTCTTTGATCATGAGCGAGCAGGGGTGACGCTGCCCGCGAAGTACCTGAAAAAGGCCCGGTTATGAGGAGAGCGTTTACGAGAGTCCCGCACTGCTGCGACTGGATGCGTCGACAGCGCGGGATTCGGCCAAAAAATTGACCGCATCGTTTTTGCATTGGATACCAAATTCTGAATAGTCACAAGGGAAGACACATGATTGACTTCGGTTTGGGAAAGTTGCGGCTCTGGAGCGCGGCAGCAGCCTGCGCAGCCCTATTCATGACGCAGGCTGCGGGAGCCCATCAAGCGGCCTTTACACTCAACGATGTGATGCAGGCGCCATTTCCGTACGACATGGTGGCCGCGCCCACGGGCGCAGCCGTGGCGTGGGTATTCGACGCGAAGGGCTGCCGTAATATCTGGGTAGCAGACCCCTCCCATGGCGCGAAAGCGCGCCAGATCACACCGTACACAGAGGACGACGGTTTCGATATCGGCGAACTCGCCTGGTCGCCGGATACGAAGTCGATCGCCTTTACACGGGGCGAGAATCTTTGGGACGAGACTCCGGCCAACGTTAATAACTCCCCGGAAGGCCCAATGCCCAAGGAAGTATGGGTGGTTGCCACGGCCGGCGGCGTGCCGCATAAGGTCAGCGCGGGAGACTCCCCTAGCTTCTCACCCGATGGCAGCCGGCTGCTGTTTGTCGACAAGACAAGAATTCTGACGGTGGCCGCGAGCGGCGATGGCGACGCGCAGCCATTGCTCATCGATCAGGGAGCAGTGGACTCGCTGACCTGGGCGCCGGACGGCAAGCGCCTGGCGTTCGTGAGCCATCGAGGCAACCACTCACTGATCGGTGTCTACGATTTCGTTGACCAAACCATCGTCTGGTTGAGTCCGAGTCTTGACTACGACAGCTCGCCCGCGTTCTCACCGGACGGCGCGCGGATCGCCTTCGTTCATGTGCTGGCCGAGAAAGCTCCCCCCGATTTCTCCTCCCGACGCAGCGGACGGCCGTGGTCGATCTGGACGGCGGACGTGAAAACCGGCCAGGGGCGACGTGTCTGGATTGCCGACGCGGGACCTGGAAGTGTATTCCATCCGACGCTCTCGGCGACGAACGTCGTTCCCTCGGCGACGAACCTGTTCTGGACCAACCATGATGATCTCGTGTTCCCCTGGGAGAAAAGCGGCTGGCTGCATCTATATGCCGTCCCTGTGCAGGGCGGGACGGCCCGCGCACTCACGGTGGGAAAGTTCGAGGTCACACGCGTCGTCTTCAGCCAGGACCGCAAGCGCCTGGTCTATTCGTCCACTCAGGATGACACCGACAGGTTGCATATCTGGACGGTCGATGTCGAGCACGGTTCGGCAGTGCGCACCGCCGAGAGCCACGCGATCGAAGACTTCCCGCAGATCGGCGCCGACGGCGCTCTTTTCGCATTGCAGAGCGACGGCAACCAGCCGCTGCATCCGGTCGTGTTGAGTGCGGGGGAGCAATGGCGGCGGCTCGCTCCGGAAGCCATCCCGCCCTCCTTCCCGAGTTCCAGGCTCGTCATGCCCCAGGCCGTGACCTTTACGGCGAAGGATGGCCAGGAAACGCACGCGCAACTGTTCCTGCCACGTGAAACCACCTCCAAGCCGCACCCGGCGATTCTGTTCTTCCACGGCGGCCCTCAAATGCAGATGCTGCTGGGGTTCAATACCGACCTTTGGCATAGCTGGATATACGCATTTAATCAGTACCTCGTCGCCGAGGGCTACATCGTGCTGTCAATCAACTATCGCGGCGGTACCGGCTATGGCCTTGACTACAGAGAGGCCGACAACTTCGGCCCCGGCGGCGGCAGCGAGCTCAATGACGTGGTCGGCGCCATCACCTATCTGCGAGGCCGACAGGACGTCGACTCCCATAGATTAGGCATCTGGGGGGCAAGCTATGGGGGACTCATGACGGCCCTCGGTCTCGCGCGCGCCTCAGATGCACTCGCGGCCGGTGTCGATTATGCGGGCATATATAACTGGTCGACGTTCCTGTCCTCGGTGGGCGAGCCAATCGACGGAGGCGGTGCGAACCGCCGGGCGGTGGAATCCTCCCCCATCGCGACCATCGACCAGTGGCACTCACCCGTGCTGCTTGTGCAGGCGGACGACGACCGCGATGTACCGCACCAGACCACCGAACTCATCGAAGACTTGCGGTCGCACAACATCGACCATGACGTAATCATGATTCCGAACGAGATTCATGAAATGGCACGCTACTCATCGTGGATGATGTTGTTCAACGCGGCGGATGTGTACTTCGATCGGCATCTCGACAAGCGGAGCGCGCCCGCTCCGTAAGCAGGTCCATTACTGCGGTTTTGATCGACGGTGTGTGGGCCCTTCGCTTGGTCAAGTTCAGAGTAAGTTTTCGGACCCTCCAGAAAGTTCGGCCAAAAAATTGACCGCATTGAGCTGGTAGGGGCCGGCTTACGGCTGTTCCATCACTAACGGCGTCCAGTCGCCGGGTGCAGTTCGGACGAGACCCTACCAAGACGTGGACAACCCTCGTGGGTATTATTAAGGATATCAAGAATGACGGTCTCGACATCGATGGCGTTCCCCACAGCTATGTTTCGACCTATCAAGACCCCGGCAAGCAAGTGAGCGTGGTGTTGCGGACGTCTCTGCCCGCGACCCTGCTCGGACCACATCTTCGGCATGAAATCCAGAGCATTGATCCCGGCTAGCCGGTATTTAATGTTTCTTCTATGAACGACGTCCTTGATCGGTCACTGGCTTCACGCCGTTTTTCTGCCGATCTGGTGGGCGGATTTGCTGGACTGGCGGTGCTTCTGGCTTCCATCGGAATTTACGGCTTGTTGGCTTATATGGTTGGCCAAAGATCGCGCGAGATCGGTATCCGCATGGCCCTGGGCGCGCGACGGGGCGACATTCTGAAACTGTTCTTACGCAAGGGGGTCGCGCTTGCCGGCGTGGGCATCGTTGCCGGATTGGTCTTTTCTGCATTCACTGCGTCCATGATGGCAAGTTTGCTCTATGGGGTGCGCCCCCATGATCCGGCTGTGTTTCTGATCGTGCCTCTACTTTTGTTTGCCATTGCCGTTCTAGCCAGCTACCTTCCAGCCCGGCGCACGACGAAGGTGAACCCGATCGTCGCCTTGCGCGAGAGTTGAGGACATCGCCGGGGATGAGCGCCAGGAAATCAAAGCGGTCATCGCATCCACCACGATCTTTTTGATATTGCAACAGCTGGGACTTCAACCCGAAATCAAGATGTGGAAGGAAAATGTCAGATGAACAATAGGAAAGCGGTCGTAGCATTCATTGCGCTCCTCACGTTTGCCTTGGCTGGTCGAGCATTGGCGCAGGGTCACGAGATCGAATTCAAATCCCATGCCGATGACCTCACGAAAATTCGCAGCGTGTTGGAGGAGTTTCGTCAGGATATTATTCACAAGGGCGCGTACGCCCTAACGAAGCTCATGCTGAACCCCAATATTTTCTTTCATTCCATCGACGACCTGGAAGCTGTTGATAGCGCCCGCAAATATAACGCTCAGTTCGATGGGATTGGCCCGAGCGCTCTAGATGGATTTGCGAAATTCCTCTCTACGTCGAAGGACAAGCTCGAAGAGAAATTTCACAACGTCGAGATTCGCCAGGACGGTGATCTGGGGCTAGTGACATTTAATTACGATTTTGTCGTCAACGACAAGGTTACCAATTCAGGCGTCGAACACTGGCAGATGCGCAAAATTGATGGGCAGTGGAAGATCTTGTCCGTTACCTGGACGAGCTATGATCGCAGCTGACAGCCAACGGCGCTCCAGAGAACAAGGCGAGCTTATGCCTGGTGATTGCGGCGGACGGCTGAAGAAGGAAAAGCGGATGGTGATTTCTGCGCCGTCCGCCAGAGGGAAGGGGAATTGCGTACCTCTGATCCGTCGCCGCAACGCGATCAGGCTCGCCTTCGCGTTGGACCTCGAGTCGACGCATCTCTCCATGCAGCTGCTAGACGGCGTGCATATTCTCAGCGCAACGATGTAGCAACGAACGTAGCGCCTCGATTTCTTCTTTTTTGAACCCGGACGTCATTGCTTCCTCAACTCCAATCAGCAATTTATGGGCTTTCGCGAGCAATACGTCGCCTTTTTCAGTCAATTCACTTTGTCGTATGCGCCCATGAGTAGGATGGGGCTTTCTGCGTAGCAAACCGAGTCTTTCTAAGTTGGCGACGATTCCTTGCATGCTTTGGGCGGTGACGAATGCGCCTCGCGCCAGCGCGGCATTTGAAATGCCGGGTTGAAGTTGCACAGCTGAAAGAACGTTGTACTGCGGCACGGTAAGGCCGATTGGTTCCAACAACTCGTCCATGCTCATCCTTAGTGCGTGCTGCGCTCGCTTGAGCATGTAGCCCAATCGATCAGCCTGGGGATGATTCGCGGGCTTGGTCTTTGGCATACTCTCCCGAGCTTGACATATAAGGCCCCTTATATTATATAAGGGTCATGACATTATCTCCTCGCCATAACCAGAACGCCAAACTGATTGGGCCGAATTTCATCGCTCTGCAGGTCCGGGACCTGGAGGCTTCCAAAGCCTTCTACGTTGAACGCATGGGGCTCACGCCAATTCCGCAGAGTCCACCGGGTGCGGTGGTCTTCAACACCGAACCAGTGCCCTTCGGAATACGAAAGCCTCTTGTCGATCTGGACGCCACAAGTTTGCTCGGTTGGGGAGTGTCGCTCTGGATCGCCGCCACTGATGCAGACGTGCTGCATGCACAACTGAGCGAGGCAGCGGTTCCCATCGTTCTTCCCCTGGCAAATGGGCCGTTCGGCCGCTTCTTCGCCTTTCGTGATCCGGATGGTTACACCATCACGGTCAGCACGGCGCAGCCGAAGATCGCTCGGACGACCCTCGATCCCAAGGGCGGCTACCTGACATTCATCAACACATTTACTGTAGAGCCCGACAATGCAGAACGGTTGCTACAGACGCTGAGAGATGCTACGGAAGAGATCTTCCGTCATCAACCGGGTTTTGTTTCAGCGAACCTCCACATAAGCCGCGATCTACGCAGAGTGGTGAATTATGGCCAATGGCGCTCCAAAGAGGACTACGTTGCGATGAGCAAGCAGCCTGAAATCCAAGCACATATGAAGCGGGCGGCTGCGTTGGCGATCTCTTTCGATCCGGTTGACTATGATCTGCGTGATATTGTGCTGGCGAAGTAGCTGCGATGGCTAGGTTGCGGACAAGCGACTTGATCTCGCTTGCTCAAATAGAAAACGGAACGCGAGCTGCGCAAAACCCCCAAGAGCTGGCGTCACTGCGGGTCGCTTGCTGGTACGGTGCGATCGTTCGTAGGAAATCGGACCCGCGTCGGAGGCGAGGGGCACCCGAAAGGACTCGAAGAGGGCTACTTCGTGAAACCTACGGTGTTTGTCAACGTAAAGAACGACATGACAATCGCCAAAGAAGAGATTTTCGGCCCCGTGCTCTCCGTAATCACTTCTGCATCGGAAGATGAAGCGGTTGAGATCGCCAACGACTCTGAATATGGCCTCCACGCGGCGGTCCTTGGCACCGACCTTCAGCGCGCACGTCGTATCGCATCTCAGATACGGTCAGGTCGCGTTGTGATCAATAACATGACGGATGATCCGCACGCACCGTGGGGCGGGTTCAAATACTCCGGCGTCGGCCGTGAGTATGGACGCTACGGGATCGAGGCGTTTCTCGAAACACGAGCCATTCTCGAGTAGTCGCTCGGTCAGTCAAGGGCAGCAAACAAGGAGAATACCCGTGAGCGAACACTCCGCAATCTCCCCGAGCGAAGCCGCTGACCGCCTCGCGATCCGGGAACTCGTTGAAGCTTACGCGCATTGCGCTGACCGGCGCGATGCGAACGGTCAGATGTCTCTCTTTACCCGAGACACACGCTTTGTGGTCTTCATGAACGCCAAAGATCGGAAGCCCTCGATGGAGTTGCACTCACGCGAGGCGCTCGCTCCCGTCTTCGCAGACCTGAACAAGTACAACGCCACCACGCACTTCGTCGGGCAAAGCACGATCTTCAAGATCACATCCGATCGGGCCAATGGGGAAGCTTACTGCTTGGCGCATCACGTTACGGTGGATGGTGAAAAGCGGCGCTTGATGCTCGCCTCGCTGCGTTACCTGGACACGTTCGTCAAGCTGAACGGCGCATGGCTATTTTCCGAGCGCCTGCTCTATGTCGACTGGATTGAGGAGCGCGCGATGTGACGACAACGTCTGACTTGATGTCTTCCGTGAGCGCTTTTGCAGTTCCTTGAGGCCGTGCATGAACGTTCCGGCGGCGAACCAAAAGCCCCTTGTGCTCGTGGGCGCAACAAGAACGGTCGGCGGATAGGCCCTTGGCTACGCGCTCGAGAACTCTGCTTTCGGAAGCGTGAAGTCGAGCGGGTGCGGGAAGCTCAGTTGGTTGGATCGTCTGCCTGCGAGGCAGGAGGCCGCGGCTTCGAATCCCATGTTCCGATCCAGATGCAATCAAGTCCATGAATTTGCGAAATAGCCCCCACGGCATTCTAGCGATCTACATCGAGCTGGCCTTTCATGCCTCGATGCCCAAGTCCGCAGACATGGCAGCACTTGAATGAGTACGTACCGGGAGTTTGCGCCAGGAATTCGATTGTGGTTGTTTCGCCCTTCTTGAGTTGCCAACACTCTTGGGGCGAGCTAAATACCAAACCATCGGAACCATTTGAATTGGAGCCGTCGGGAACAGTAGAAATCGAAAAACCATGGTCATGGTCAACCGCGGTGATCTTGAGTTGAATTTTCGATCCGCTCTTCACATGAATAGGATCGGGCGAATACTCATATTTTTTGGCTGTCACTTCTATGACTTGAACGGCGTCATTCTGCGCCAACGCGGGCCCGGGATGCGGAAAGCATATCGCAGGCCACAACACAATGGCGGTCAAGGCGGCCAACAGAGTACGCGACACAATCTTATTCATTGAGCCTCCTGATAACTCCTCGAAGGGTAGACCGCCACGCATTTCGTTTTATTCCCGATGATCCGTCCTTCGCTTGCGCTTTCTGTCTCAGGGGCGATGTGTGGCTGATTACCCGGCATAAGAACCGGAGACATGTCTCGACACCTACAACAAAAATATTTTTGATGACCATTTAGAACGAGCTACAGACCGACCAGATCCTGCGAGGTGCGTTCGAGCTGCCTAGCGGATTTTGACGGCGAAGCGCCGTTCGGAGACGCTTTCAATTTCTCCGTGAAAGGTCTTCGGCCGTTCGATCAGTCTGGGCATCTCTGTGCCAAGCAATTCCGACAAGCGGAGGTGGAAGCAAAAAGAGTCGCGGAATCTGTATCCGAGAACGATGCCTGCGCCGTTTGCACTTGTCATTTTGCGTCTGCTCCAGCGAACGCCGCGTCGGACTCAGCGAGATGCTCGCGTACCGCCTCCGCGGTTAAATGCGAAATCGGAATGGCCAAGGTAGTTCTGGTCCGCGGCGAATTGAACAGGACCAGCGATTCCATCTTGTTTGGAATCTCTTTCAACACACCCACGTAGCTTCCGCCACCGGCCGCGACAATGGACGAGAACGCCGGTTCGCCCAAGTCTGGGATTGGGCCAGCAACCATCGCCTGGTCCGGTCGCTGTATGGAGTCGTTCATAATCTTAAGAACTGCGTCGGTCTTGTGTTTATTCCACGAAGTTTGCTTTCGATTGATTCGAGCAAAAGGAACAGCCATGCGTTGCTGGCCGTTTTGTCCGCGGCCGGTTCGGCAGAAAGTACGGACGAAGGCTACAATGAAGCAACGATTCAGGACGTTTCGTCTGAGCGCTCACGAAACGCCATACGCACCAGGCTACTCTCCCGCAATTTAGCGCCATGGAAGAGCAACAAAACTAATCCACGGACCACATCTTTCAATAGCGCTCGCTGCTGGCTGAAGCGAATCAGCCCTCGCCAGCCGAGCTTCCTGAGAAGAGCGAGCCGCAAACGCGCCAGGCTGAATAGCATGCGGGATAAAGATGCCGGAATGTCCTCCTCGCGGTGGTGTTCGTAGAATTGATTGTTCATCGAAGCGCCGGATTGTACTTTAATGAAGTTATGGACCGCCCGGTTCTTCGGATTGGCGCTAACCTCCCGGATAAGCTCTTGTAACTTTCTCGTATCTTCCTCTAGTGTTTGGAGTGTGAAAAACCGGTTGACCAGTTTTACGCCCAGCGGGTCCCACAGGTAGTCGTTCATAAGCAATGGGAGCGCGAGGTGGAAAAGTTCGGTCACCGCCAGATGGACGCGGAGATGGCATTGGTAGGCGTCATCCATGCATTCATACAATTGCGCCGTTTCTCGCGTCACTCCGCGTTGAAACGTCGTGATAGCCGTATCGAGATCTTTCGTGAACTCATCCGTGTCGTCGCCGTTCAACTCCCGTTCGATTATTGCTGCAACCTGCCGGATCTGCACCGATGATAAGGCCATCCCTACACTGTAGAGTGGATCAACAGTGTCACCCGCATCGCCGATGATGGACCAGCCGTCGGGTGAATAGCGCTGGCGGCATTCCCACATGTAGGAACTGTAGAAATTCGTGTCCACGACCGTGCCGCTACGCGTGAGTTCGACAATCACCTCGTGCTCACGCCCGACGCATTCCAGGAATTGCTCCATCGTGCGGACCTCGCCATGAGGATAGATGTCCTTGCGGTACGTGATTCCGATGCTGATTAACGGAAGGTTATCCGGCGAGCGCATGGGGATGCACCAAATCCAATTGCCCTTTCCGAAGAAATGGTGAGTTGCGAAGTAAGGAACGAAGGCGCGGTTCTGCTTCTTGACGGCGCGAATATGGTCCAGAATTTCGGGCTTGAAATTGATCAAACGGAACCAGAAAACGTTCTTCTGCTCATTGACCGTCTCGTGGAGCTGCAGCAACTTCGCGAGCACGCGATTGCGCCCGGTCGCGTCGATCAGCCAACGGGCACGCAGTGTGTATTCCTGCTGCGCGGGACCATGCACGGTGACAGTGTGCGACTCGTCGCCGTTCCTAATCTTAACTCCGGCCACCATACCCTCGATCATTTCTATCCCGTTCTCCAGGTTGCGCGCCCGCACCTCGCGATCAAATGTGAAACGGTTTACTTGGAAAGAGAGCAGTGGTGGCACGGTCGGAGCTTCGTCAACGATATAAGTACGATCAGCAGGATGGTCAATCTCGGGCTTGAAATAATAGGTGAGGCCGTATTTCGGATAGTGCTTGTCAATGAGGTATGCACCAAGTCCAAGTTCTAGAAGGAAATCAACGGTGACTTCGACGAAGGATTCACCGACGATTGGACGGTTCTTGTGCAGACCCTCAATCACGGCCACCTTCAGGTTCGGGAAGCGCATCCGCAGGTAGGCGGCCGCTAGCTGGCCGGTTGCTCCGCCTCCCATAACCAATACATCGCTCGTCACGGCGCCTTCCTTGATGTCACTGAGAGCCAGAGCCCTTACTCCATCCAAAATGAAAAAAGACCGGCCGCCGGCCGGCTATCCTAGAGAAAAACCGCACCGGCTTCTTCGGACCAGTTCAGACACCATCGAGATAACCTTCATGGAAGTTTGGGGTCGGGCGTTGCAGCCTGAACGGATCCGAACCGGACCTCCTGGCACTCGTTGCTATCTCCTCTTGTAGACCGCCTCCTGCGTCTTTTTATTCCTGATAATCCATCGTTTTCTTGATTTCTTTCCCTGACGCGCAATGCGTAGCGAACTTACATAGGTCAGAACATCGCAGGCAGTGACTGGTGTTGAGGCCCCGCTCGCAGGCGCGGTGGCACGCCGGAGCTGATCGCTGCCAGCTGCGGGGCCGACGCGCTGGGCATTGTCGGCAAACACTTGCGACGGCTAATTCGAAGTTCGAAAGCACCAATCGGATCGAGTTTGCCTTTTCGGTCGGCGCCTGCTTAAGGTTGTCGCAGCGGGGATGATTCCTCTGAAATCCCAGTAGATCGTAAACAGATATTTTCAATGCGAGCGCGGCGCGGCGTACCAGACGTAGTAGGTCCCGATCCCTGACAGCAAAACCACCCACCAGAGGGCCAGCTCGATGCGCATCCATAGCTTCCAGCGCTGCAATCGCCAACCACAGGGAAGGATGTTGGTCCCGGCGGCCAACAGGATGTACAGCCCGAGGGCCTCGGCCAAAGCACCCAGTGCACCGTGGATCGTGGCAACGGCGTAGTATCGTTTCTCGAAATGCCTGGAGAGTTGTGGCAACACTCGCACGTGAAGAGATGGCCACATCACCAGAGCAATCATCGGGAGGTTAAGGATCAGCACCACCGCTTGGCAAACGCCATGCGCGGCGTAACGTTTCGCGCGAGCCAAGAAGGCGCCCGCGAGCAGTGCGATGCCCATCGCGATTTGGGCAAGCAGGTTCAGGTCCGCGCTAAAACTCGCCCAGGTGCCAAAGAACCCTTTCACGGAAGCCATTCCCTTTGCGCATCGCGCCTGCGGCACAAGTCAAACTCCAAGAATGCAAACGGTGTGGGCTTCCTTTCGTTGAAGCCGAGACCCTCCGTCACAGCACAAAAAGAAGGAATCTATTCCGCGCTTCAGTAAAATTGGGCTTCGTTGTCCGCTTGTTCCTTGATCTTCAAAATCCACAAACCATCACCATTCGTGACGTAGATAAGGCCATGCGCCTTATCCTTTACATAAGCCGTCACACCGGAAAGGTTGCGTATTTCCTTAGGGCCGGCCGCTGCCGCAGATTCCGCTTCCGATGTCGCAAAGAGCCTGAGGGTCTCGGCAACGACTTTCAGTTCGGTGGCGGGTGCTCCAGTAGCTCCTGCGACGGTGTCCATGGTACGCGGCTGGCCGGGTTCACTGACGTCCAGTATCGCTACGTGTGATGAGGAGTTGAGCCCGAGCAAGAGAAATTCTTTACCGTTTTTCTCAACCAACAGCATTCGAGTTGCGGGACCACCAGAAAGCTCGACATGGGCAACCACGTTGGGGGGATTGCCAGCGGTGGTTTTTGAGTTTAGTTTGGCGTGAACGGATGGCGTCGCGGCGATTCCAGTTGCAACAATCGCAATTGACGCGCACCGAAGTGCCTCCGAACACCTGCTGGTTACATTCTTCCTCATCGCGTCTTTCTCCTTGACGTTCACAACCTCATTCCCCGTATCGCATGGCTCGTTCATCTCTATAGACCGCTGACCGAGCCTTATTATTCCCACGGTTCGCTCCGTCAGCCGTTCGAGAGGTGCGTTGGAAGAAAGCCGGGTATGGGTGGACGGGAAACCGCTATTCAGCGACCGAAGATCTGGCAGGCAAGAATGACTGCTTCATTGAGGATGATGGCTGCACTGCGCCCCATCTCCACAAAGGAAATTGATCGAATCCGAGACGCCCAACCGACTGGATTATCAGGCTGTGGCAAAACTCGGTCAGGTACTGCGTCTCGCTCCGCACTCATAAGTCCTCCTCAAGAAATTCGTGTGGTCCTTCGCTCTTGGCGGCACCAGATTGTGTGCGAGGCCGGAGACAAGCGACTCGCTCGATCGCCAGCTAAGAAGCGGATCCTTCCGCATCAAGGATTCTTGACCTTGGCGATCGCGCGGAGGCGGCGCGCCATTCGCTGCCGATTACTGTTTCGATAGCAACTCGATGAAATGATCGGGCTTGGCGTGGAACGCCACCTCGTGTTCCTTCATGCAGAAGTAGTAGGTTTGCCCTTTATAAACCTCCGAAGGCGCGATCTTGCGGTCCACCTTCATCCAGCACACCGCGCAAATGTCACCGGCGGGCTTCACTGCGAAGATCGAATTAGACTTCGCGTCCATCCAGCCCTGGCCCTGATATTCGAGCTGAAACGCAGTCTCTTCGATAGCTTCCTCTCCGAAATATCTCCCCACGACGCGCAGTGCGAGATCCATGCCGGAAGTCAGCCCGCCGGCCGTGGCGAGATTTCCTTGCTCGATGAAGCGCGCACCCCTCTTCACCTGAATGTCGGGAAATTTCATCTCCAAATCGGAATAAGCAGTATGGTGCGTGGTGGCTGCTTTGCCATTGAGAAGTCCAGTGGCCGCCAGCACGTACGCCCCAGTGCAAACCGACATGGTTACGTCACTGTTCTGCGTTGCCTTGCGGATCCAGTTCAGCATTGCCTCCGTGGAATCGTTTTGTGCAGGAATCACGATGACTTTCGGCTGTGGAGCATTCTGGAAAGTGTGGTTGGGAACGATCTTCATTCCGCCGCTGGCCGTAATCGGGTCCAATGTTTCCGCAACAGTGTAAACCTCGAATGCGCTGTCCATCATGTCTCGGCCAGGAACGGCAGCGTTTTCAAAAACCTCCCAGGGTCCGGCAAAATCAATGACCACAGCACCTTTGGAAATTACGAAGGCGACCGGTATTGGACCGCTCGCCGGTGGCTTCAGCGGGCTCAGGCCGGCCGCTGACTTCACGAGATTGTCTCCACTGGAGGGCTGTTCCGCGCCGACCAGCCGCGCCGCCGCAAGCGACAATGGAACCGCTGCCGCCAAACCAACCGCGCCCGACGCTAGTAGTAATTCCCTGCGAGTGAAATTCCCGTTCTTCATATCAACCTTCCTCCCTTGTTGCGTGTTGAGACAGCGCTCTAATTATTCTTTTCGCAGCAAGACGATCAGATCAATGGACGCGGCCCGGCTGCCGGATTATTTCACTCTAGCGGACCTTCGTTTGTAGCGCCACAGACCGAACTCCGAGAATTACTCGTATCCGTAGAATTCCTCGGCGCGTATGTCTTCCTCAGCCACCCCCGCGCCAATGAGCATCCGACGCGCGCCAGTAACCATTCCGGGAGGGCCAGCAATGTAGTAGATCGGCACGCTCAGATCCGGAATCCACTTTGATAGTAGCTCGATTGAGATTCGCCCCGTTTCTCCGCGCCAAGCCATCCTCGATTTTTCGGGCTGTGTAACCGTACAGATGAATTTGTAGCGCATTTTGCAGTGCTCCATTTCCCGCAACTCATCCAGGAACGCTGCTTCCTCAGGCACGCGAACGGAATAGAAAAGAAAAAGTCTGCGCGAGGACAGCGATTCGGCTGCATTCCGGATGAGGCTGCGGAAAGGAGTGATGCCGATCCCGCCCGCCAAAAGCACCGCGGGGCGCGTGGTGTTGCGCGGGAGAGTCATCGAACCATAGGGGCCCTGCAGGAGAAGCTCAGTGCCAAGCGGCAACGAATTGAGCGTCCGTTTGAACGCTGTGGTGCGGAAACGCATGGCCACCATCAGATTTCGGTCGTGCGGCGCACTGGCGATGGAGAGTGCACGCGTGTTGCCTTCCAGATCCGTCTCGTCCGGGCTCAGCAGCGTAAAATTGAAGAACTGTCCCGCCTGGAATTCGAAATCTTCGGGTTTCTCAAAATAGAAAGCAGTCGTACCGGCACAGAGAGCCTCTTGCGCTTGCAACTTTGCTTTGTAGTGCGGCATATGTTTTCTGTCGCCTCCTTGGTCAGTCGCACCCGTCAGGTTCCAGCGGCCGGTGATGGGCTGGCGGCGGATTTTAGCGGCTTCTATGATTGGATGACCGAAGCTGGAGGGCTTTTATTCCCTAAGCCGCCGCCCGTTTTGATTGGGATCACGCGCGGAGCAGGAGCCTTTCCGATTCTCGGTTGAGAAACTTGGCGATGAGGATGGACACACAGCGTGGCGGAATAGCGCGCGACCGCTGGACCCGGTTCATTTTCAAAACGCTAGCTCTTGAATTGTGAACAAGATATTGAAGCAGATACCTCTGGCAGGCTTACCAGGTCCTTCCTGCAGCACGGCCCGGAATCAACCCCCGGCGGATGAATGATCCCAGCGGTACAAATTGGGACCATTCATTCCTGCCGCAAGGCGACAAAGGGAACAGTTGATCGCACCTCCGGATCGGCGGAACCCACGCGTGGATTACACTTCGCGTGTAGCAGCGTCCGCTTCTTCCGCTAAATGCTGCACGACCTGGAAGAACTTCGGTGTTTGCCCAACAAATAATCCATCCGCTGTGAACGAGGCAATGGTCGCCACTGCACCTCCGAATTTGTCATCGCTCGGCCGAATCACCGCGCAGTGCGGCAAATCCGGGCTGATGAATTCGCAGGGAACGGGAAAGATCAGACTGGGCTGAACTCGGCTGGGCGGTTGCAACGGTGGATTGTTGAAAAAATCGGGAAACGACAGTCCGGAAACGGGGTCCTT
>JGI12704J13340_1000092_pt1 | contig 20104 bp, 11 predicted proteins | sample BlaSpr_A8_Ref_O2_FD_13340 | JGI IMG/M metagenome (IMG submission 13340) | reverse complement strand
ACTGATGCTTAGACTGCATTCACGTCGAGGGACAGAGTGCCGATAAGAAAGATGTGCTTGACAGCCTCGTGCAATGGAGCGGCTGTATCACAACGGCACAGGCGGAGTTCGCGCTACAAAATCATTAGCTGAGGTGAAGAATGTCGATATCAGGCATCGCGAGCACGGCGCTGAGTCCCCTGCTGACCGCGACGCAGAGCACGCAGAATGGCCAGGGAAATTTTCAGCAGATTCAGAGTGAGTTTCAGCAGCTCGGGCACGACCTGCAGGCTGGGAATTTGACGCAGGCGCAGCAGGATTGCGCGACGCTGTCACAGAATTCTCCGAACGCGCAGAGCGCGACGACGGCAGCGACAACTTCGGCGAATAGTTCGAATCCTATCGCGCAGGCGTTTGCGGCGCTATCGCAGGATCTGCAGAACGGGAATATTTCCGGCGCGCAGCAGGATTACGCGACGATCCAGCGGGATTTTCAGCAGCAACAGCAGCAAGGGCCCGGGGAAGTGCATCATCACCCCCATCACGGCGGCGGTGGCGGCGGGCAGCAAGCGAGCCAAGTCTCGCAGGCGCTGAATTCGCTTTCGACGGCGCTGCAGGCGGGGAACCTTTCGAGCGCGCAGACGGCGTTCGCGGCGCTGCAGCAGGATTTGGAGCAATTCAGCACAGGCAGCAACGCAGGTTCGACGTCCGGAACGAGTTCTTCCTCCCCGCAAACGAGCGGCAGCGGCCTGAACGTTACGGCGTAGGGCTGATCTCATCAGCAGCAAAAATTCCGCGCTAAAAACAAAAAGCCCCGCCCCGGTTTACCGGGACGGGGCTTGCGTTTGTCTGTAGCAAACTCTTTTGACTTAATCGGATGAGACCTGTCAGAACCCGTTAGGCTTTGAGAGCCGAACCCGGTTCACTAAGGAACCGGTGGAGAGCCGTACCTGCTACCGAAGCAGGTCGTACTCCCTTTTCTTTTAGAAAGGAGGTGATCCAGCCGCAGGTTCTCCTACGGCTACCTTGTTACGACTTCACCCCAATCATGAGTCATACCTTGAGCGCCTGCCTCCTTGCGGTTGGCTCGGCGATTTCTAGTACAGCCCACTTTCGTGATGTGACGGGCGGTGTGTACAAGGCCCGGGAACGTATTCACGGCGCCGTTCTGATGCGCCATTACTAGCGATTCCGGCTTCATGCAGTCGAGTTGCAGACTGCAATCCGAACTGAGCGCGCTTTTTTGCGATTAGCTCCCCCTCGCGGGTTTGCAACGCTTTGTGGCGCGCATTGTAACACGTGTGTAGCCCTGGACATAAAGGCCATGCTGACTTGACCTCATCCCCACCTTCCTCTCCGTTATCCGGAGCAGTCCTCTAGAGTTCTCCCTTGCGGGTAGCAACTAGAGTAAGGGTTGCGCTCGTTGCGGGACTTAACCCAACACCTCACGGCACGAGCTGACGACAGCCATGCAGCACCTCTACACAGGTCCCTTGCGGGAAGTCTGTTTCCAAAGCTGGTCCTGTGCGGTTCAAGCCCAGGTAAGGTTCTTCGCGTTGCGTCGAATTGAACCACATGTTCCACCGCTTGTGCGGGCCCCCGTCAATTCCTTTGAGTTTCAGCCTTGCGACCGTACTCCCCAGGCGCAGGACTTAACGCGTTAGCTACGGGACGTGCCCCGTACAGGGCACACCCCAAGTCCTGATGGTTTAGGGCTAGGACTACCAGGGTATCTAATCCTGTTTGCTCCCCTAGCTTTCGTCCCTCAGCGTCAGTTGTGATCCAGCGAGCCGCCTTCGCCTCGGATGTTCCTACGGATATCTACGCATTTCACCGCTACACCCGTAATTCCACTCGCCTCTCTCACACTCTAGCATGGCAGTTTCGGCAGCAGCCTCTGGGTTAAGCCCAGAGATTTCACTACCGACTTGCCACACCGCCTACGGACCCTTTACGCCCAGTAATTCCGAGCAACGCTGGCCCCCTACGTTTTACCGCGGCTGCTGGCACGTAGTTAGCCGGGGCTTCTTATACCCGTACCGTCAAACCCTTGCGGGCNTTCTTCCGGGTCGAAAGGGGTTTACACTCCGAAAAGCTTCATCCCCCACGCGGCGTTGCTGCATCAGACTTTCGTCCATTGTGCAAGATTCCCCACTGCTGCCTCCCGTAGGAGTCTGGACCGTGTCTCAGTTCCAGTGTGGCCGGCCAACCTCTCAGTCCGGCTACCGATCAAAGCCTTGGTGAGCCATTACCTCGCCAACAAGCTAATCGGCCGCGGATCCCTCTTCTGGCGACTTGCGCCTTTGAAGACAACAGCATGTGCCATCGTCATGTTATGCGGTATTAGCCCAATTTTCACTGGGTTATTCCCCACCTGAAGGAAGGTTATCCACGTGTTACGCACCCGTTCGCCACGCGCCCACAATCTGTATTGCTACAAACTGCTGCGCGTTCGACTTGCATGTGTTAAGCACGCCGCCAGCGTTCGCTCTGAGCCAGGATCAAACTCTCGTTTGAAATCTGGTGTTTCCGGCTCTGAAATTACCGATTCACATCGATAACTTCTCGGCCAGGAACGAACTTTTTAAATCGCTCGGTTTATCTCAAATAAAGTCGGTACACCGGTACACCCGGCGCACAGACCGTAACCAAACGGGTTCTGGCTTGTTTCATCCGATTGTCAAAGAGCAGGTACTACCAGGCCAGCTGGCAGGCTTAAAGACGAACCCCGATACTATCGAAACGTGTTCAAAGAGTCAAGCAGTAATTGAAAATTATTTTCGCGTCCATCTGTGGAAAATATCGAACCCTTGTGGATTCCTCGCAAGTCACCTTTGGTGACTCTGGCCCTTTTACTTTCTTCTCCTACTCAATTCCCACCACGCGGTTAAAGAAATTCACCAGATACTTCCAGCCCAGATAATAAATCACGACGGCGANGCAAAAGTTCAGCGCCAGCAATCCGTAACTGGCGTGAATCACCCCGAAGTATTGCACTCCGTTCGCGCTGGACGACAGAAATCCCAGCGAACACGCGACCGTGGCCCCCAGCGGCGCCAGCACGAACGGCAGGAGCGCGCCCCAGGCCCCGATCGAAATCTGTCGCGTCTGTCGCAGCCTCAAATAAAGCATGTTCCACAATCCAAATACGTTCGGCACCATCGCCATCGGGAACACAATGATCCTTTCGAGCGGCACCGGTACCTGCAGAATCAACCGCACCAGCACGAAGATCCCTAAAATCACCAGCAGGAAGATCGTCGGCAGCGTCACTCCCGCCATATACGCCCGCACATAAGGATGTGCACTCGGACTCATCGCCCCCTCCTTACAAGTGGTACAAAAGCATCGGAACAATTTGCGGCGAGAAAATCAGGCAAGCCGCCGCCGCTCCCAGCAGAACCCAGTCGAACCACGGCACCGGCTTTTCGTTTTGCTCCAGGCGCCGCGCCACGTCCACCCACAGATCGCGCCGCAGCTCCACATCCGCCGCCGGCACGTTGACCTTCAAATACTTGCGCAATTCCAGTTCGTCGATTTCGCTCATCCCTGGGCCCCAGCCTGCTTGAGTTGATCCCGCAAAATCCTGGTGGCGCGAAACAGCCTGACCCGCACCGTCGTTTCCGAAATCCCCAGCGCATCGGCAATTTCCCGGTGCGGCACTTCTTCAATTAGCGAGAGCGTGGCCACCAGCCGCAGCTTTGGACTCAGCCCGGCAAAGGCCGTCGCAATGTGTTGCCGCGTTTCGTGCTGCACTCCGGGATTCTCGCGCGCCACATCGGCCACTTCTCCCACCAGCGCCGTCTCCCACCGGTTTTTTCTCAAGTGGTCCAGCGCCAGATTCGTGGCGATCCGCCGCGCCCAGGCCCCAAAACTTCTGGTCGGGTCGAACCGGGCGTGGGCCCGATGCATTTTCCAGAACGCCTCCACCGTCAAATCTTCGGCGATCCCGCGATCGCGCACGATTCGCATACACCATCCAAAGACTTCGCGCTGGTACTCGCGGAACAGCGTCTCGAACGCCTCCCGGTCTCCCAGCGCAAAACGCTCCAGCAGCTCCATTTTGTTCTCTGCCTAGTCTTACTGAATTGAGGGGCGGTTCGTTACATTTCTTTCGGTGGGAATATGGCAATCCGGGGTGGTCCTGGCTTCGATCTAGCCTTCCGTCGGCAACATATACTTCACCAGCAAAACTTCATTCCCTTTTTCGCTGTAAATCAATTCGTCGACCAACTTTTTCGCCAAGAGCACACCGTATCCCCCAGGACGCAACCCCTTGGCATCCCGCGCGGTCACATGCCGGATCGGATCCTCATCCGGATTCGCAATCGCCGCGTGCTCGATCTCATCCAGCGTAAATCCTTCTCCGGGATCCTTCACCCGGCACATCACCATGTGCCGCGCGCGCACGAACGAAATCTCCACCCACTGGTCCGGCTGAAATTTTCCGCCATATTCCATCGCGTTCAGCAAAATTTCCCGGCAGGCGGTCGCGACCGCATTTCCTTCCACTTCCGGCAAATCCCCAATCTCCTGCAAAAACTGAATCAGCCGGTCCGCGGTCGGCACGTCGCAACGCGCCAGGATTCGAATCCATTCCGGCGTGGCGGATTTCACTTCAATTCCGTCGTCCCAGGCCGGGCCTTCCGCTGCCATCTGCACCATCTCCGCCAGCGAGGTCAGCGAGAACGGCCGCGAAAAATAACTGAAGGCGCGCTCGCGCATCGAGTCGATCACGTACGACGGCGCGCTCTGATCCGCCAGAATAATTACGCGCGTGTGCGCACGCACCATCCGGATCTTGCGCAGCAATTCCACATCGTCGCGGCCCGACGTCTTGTCGCTGGTGATGATTAAATCGAACCCGGTTTGCTTCACCAGCTCGAACGCCGCGAGATTGTTGGCCGCGTGCCGCACGCTCCATCGCCGCGGATCCAGTATGTCGCGCAACATCTCCCGAATTTCCGGATCAGCATCTATAAACAGGGCTCGTTTGAGTCGCAGCGGAGCTACTTCGATCTTCGGAGGGGTTCCCATCGTTCCACCACGCCACTGGCGGTTTCAGCCACGCCCAAGTGCCCCATATGATGCCTAAATCAGGCGAAAAACGACACCCGTTTCACCGGACATCCTGCTAAACCCGCCGCCCGAAAACTTCGCGGAGTGAGCACGCGCGACCCGGAACCAACCTGTCCTTTCGGGTAGGGCTTTCTCCCTGTACTTATACTGTACTGGCTCTGTCCCTAAGTACTGGTCCGTCGGACCAGCTGCTGGATGGCCGACGATTAGTTTATGTGTCAAGTTAGCTTCAAATCTTTCCCGCTTGTCCTCCTCATCTACAAAAAAACGGATATGCCGTCTACGGTGAACTACTAAATCCGCAATTCGTCGTACGGCATTTCATATGAATTTGTGGTCTCTCCAAAAGTAGCAATTTGTATCGTTCGTTAAACATTGAATTTAGTAGTTCGCGCGGAGTTGGATATGTAAGTGCAAAGTTGAATCCAGCGGATATTCCGATTCACACGCTACTAATTTTGGAAGGCAGGCGACGCCAGTTTTTCCCGTCGCAGCTCGAGGCACTCGGGTCAAGTTTCGGAGTCAACAAACTTTCGGTTATGGGGGAAAGTATATGGATTGGAAGCGTTTTCTGGTTGTGAGCTGTGCACTCCTCGCGCTGGTCTTCTGCGCGAGTCAACCGGCGTGGTCCCAAGCCTCCATCAATACTGGAAACATTCAGGGCCTGGTCACCGACCCGCAGGGTGGTGTGGTTCCGGACGCCCAAATAACGATCACTAACCGGGATACGGGCCAATCGATCGCCTTGAGCAGTTCGTCGGGAGGGCAATTTTCCGTTGCCGCTCTATCGCCGGGCACGTACGTTGTTCGCGTCGAAGTCCCGAGTTTCAAGACGGTAGAAACGACCGTGACCGTGCAAGTCGGTCAAATCACTCCGGCCAATGTCAAGCTGGAGGTCGGCGGCTCCGCCACAGTGGTTGAGGTAACCGGCGAAGCGGTCACCGTAAACACTGACCAATCGCAGCTTTCTGGCACCCTGAACTCGCAACAGATCGAGAACCTCCCCGTCAACGGCCGCAACTTTTTGGACCTAGCGCAGCTGGAGCCGGGCGTACAGATTCAGGACGGCGGAAACTTCGATCCGACTAAGATTGGTTTTTCGTCAATCTCCTTTGGCGGAAAGTTTGGCCGCAGCGCGCGCATTTCAGTGGATGGCGTGGACGTAAGCGACGAAAACGTCGGCACCACCACCACGGGTCTTCCCTCCAGCGCGATTCAGGAATTTCAACTCGCTCAATCCAACTTGGACATCACCAACGACCTAACCTCCGGTGGTTCGGTCAACGTCGTCACCAAGTCCGGTACCAACAGCTTGCACGGTGAGGGCTTCGGCCTGTTTCGTGACAACTCTCAGGCCGCTGCATATCCCGGCGGTGCCCAATTCCAGCGCAGCCAGTATGGCGGTGACGTTGGCGGTGCGATTATTAAGGACAAGTTGTTTTTCTTTGCCGATGCCGAAAGACTGCTGGCGCACGACGCTGGCGGTGTGTTGGTAGGCTCGATCCCATCGGGCATTGACGGAACGAACCTGTCTAACTTTTCAGGAACCTTTGCTGCGCCTTTCCATGACACGAGCACGATCGGCAGAGTGGATTATCAACTCGCCAAAAATATTCGGGCATTCGGGAAATTCACCTACTGGCAGGCGTCGGACGTTGGCAACTTCGGCGGTGCCGCCAACTACTCGGTTTACGACAACAAGGACCGCACCAAGACGGTGAGCGGCGGCGTGGACATTAATGAGGGCTCCGTCACGCACAGCTTCCGCGCCGAATATTTGAAGTTCGTGAACACCATCGCAGACGCGGTGCAGGGGAGTGCGCTGCCACTCGCAGAGATTCCCAATGAGATTGTGCTTTCGGGCACGGGATTTGCGAGCGGGCCGAGCTTCCTAGCGCCACAGTCAACGATCCAGAGCGACCGTCAAGTGAAGTACGACGGCAGCAAGGTTTGGGGCTCGCACATCCTTCGCTGGGGCGTGGACTATAACCGGATCACCGGTTGGACCTTTGCCAGTTTCAACGGTCTAGCGCCGGAAGACACCTCCAGCTTTTTGTTTGCGCCGGGCACTCTCACTTGCCCGGGCGGAGAGACCGGCGCCGCTTGTCCCTTGAACTACGTCGCCGACTCTGTGGCCATAGGAAACGGCGAAGGAGCTTTCACCGAACTCAAGCGATTCGGAAAGCCCGACGGTGGTCTGGGTCCGGACAATCGCGTCGGAGTCTATGGAGGTGATAGCTGGAAGATAAAACCAAATCTGACCGTCAACTTCGGCCTGCGTTACGATCGCGATACGGGACGTACGGACAGCGACATCGCTCTTCCGGCGCTTAACAATTTCTTCCCGGGGCTTGGCGATCCGGTACGGAACCCCAACAAAAACTTTGCGCCGCAGGCAGGATTTGCGTGGGATCCCAAGAGCGACGGCAAGACGGTGATCCGCGGCGGAGTCGGGATCTACTACGACAACACGGTATTCAACGACGTGTTGTTTGACCGCCTGCTGAAGCTTCCAAGCGGGGCCTTTAACGAAGTGCAAACGGCCTGCAGCGCCGGGGCCTCCGCGACGTCTCAAAGAGCGGCGGGTCCCATAGCATTCGGGGACGGGTCGACAAACTTCATTGGCGGGAGCGCAGCCGCGGGAAACGTAATCTGCAATACACCCATCGGAGCCACGGTCGGGACGGGTGGCGGCGTATGCACGGGCGAAGCATTCTTCACCTGCACGGCGAACTTCCAGACCCAAACCGAAGCTTCCTTCGCGGCCGATCCAACCGGCCCGAATTCGGCTTTCCTGCCGAACGTTCTAGCCTCAGGAGGGGTAAATCTTTCGGGAGCAGGTATGCTGGACCCGAACTATAAATCTCCGCGATCGATTCAAATGAATATAGGCATCCAGCATGAGTTGCGTCCGGGAATGGTGTTCAGTGCCGACTACATTCGCAACGTCAGTTTGCATTATTTGCTGGCGACGGACATCAACCACTCCGGAGACATCTCATTATTTAATCTCGCGAATGCGCAAGCAGCGATCGCGACTACTTTAGCCAACTGCGGCGTCGGGTCGATAAATGCAGCGATTACGCTTTGTCCGAACAATCCAGCCGGTAACGGGTCGGCGTATACGCCGCGGCCCGCGACTATTGCGGACTTCGCGGGGAACGGCTTGGACTCCGCGAACGACTTGGGTCCCGTTCCTTGCCCGACCTGTGCCTTTCTGTCGCAGAACCCGACTGTCGGACCGTTTGGTTTGTACCATTCAGGCGGCCGCTCGGTTTATAACGGCTTGGACCTGAAACTCACGAATAATGTCAAGCATCCGTTCAGGGGCGTTAGATACCTGAATTTTCAGGCTACCTACACGTTTTCTCGCTACGTGAATGCCGGATCGACCGGCGCCGGCATAGCAGCCGGCGATGCGGACTTCCTATCGGAGGGCCTCAACAATCGCAACCCTCTGTCGCTGACCGGGCCGGGTTCACTGGATCGCACGCACCAGTTCAACTTCGGCGGTTACGCGGACTTGCCAGCCGGGTTCCGTCTTGGCTTGCTTTCGCACTTCTGGTCACCGTTTGCGGCGACGCCGTATGTGCTGCCAGTCGCCGCCAGCACAGTTTTCGCCGGCGCGCCAGGTGGAATTTTCGCGTCTAACTTCCTGGGAGACGGGCAAATCGGCCAGCCGCTGCCGAAGTCACAGACGAGCTCGAGCTGCGGAGACGTGGGCGGGACTTGCGATTACAATCTGTACAACGTCGGAGCTTTCGGCCGCCAGATTGGCGTTGCAGGTTTGACCAAGGCCGTGAACAGTTACAACACCAGCATCGGCGGAGTGCTTCCGACTCCGGCTGGGCAGACACTCATCAACAATCAGCTGTTCACACTTGCACAGTTGCAAGCGTTGGGCGGCCTCGCTGCTGCTGTCCCGCCAGTTGCGGACGGGCAAGTGGGCCTTGGCTGGCTGAAGGCCTTTGACCTGGAATTCAGCTGGGTGGGCCATGCGTTCCACGAACGGCTAGCAATTACGCCGAGCGTGAGCGTGTTTAACCTGTTCAACTTCGCCAACTTCGACTCAGCGGCCAATGCTTTGACCGGGCAGCTCAACGGTAATTCTGGTTCGATCAACGGTACCGGGTTCCAGCCCACTGCGTCTGGCGGGGAGACCACCTTGGGTCGACCGGATCGAATCGGAGCCGGTACGGGCGTGTTTGCGTTCGGCGCGCCGCGCACAATCGAGTGGGGGTTGAAGCTCCAGTTCTAAATCTCAACCAGGCGAGCGGATTGCCGCCTGCAGTATTGCTAATTAAAAACTGGCTCCGGGTAAAACCGGAGCCAGTTTTTTTTGAAGAATATTGCGGGTGCACTGAACACGGTCTGGGGTGGAGCTGGCTTAACGAAAAACCTCTCGCGAAAGCCGCCGAGACTCGCTTCATGCCCGCACAAGGCTTACTCGCGAAAACCATCCGAACCCCGAAATTCACGAGGCTCGGCGTACCTCGAATAGCGCATTTCCTCACCGTCTGAATCCCTAAATTGACATTTCAAGCCATACAATAATTGGTATGTCCGGAAATGAAACTTATGAAATATCATACGATTTTGATGTGAACTATCATACCGAACTCTGCTATCGGTAACATAACAAGCGGCATACGATTTTGTGCGAAGTGGGATACCAAAGTGCAATGGTACCCGCGTTCGGGGTGTTTCTCACTTCAACAATTTGAACGGTGGAGTATCGTAATGCTCGCCTTCTGAAGAGTGCGAGCTCCGCATTACGTCACCGAAAAGAGATTAAGTACCCTAGGAGAGTGTATGAATTTGAAGCGCTTTGTTGTGATGTTTGCGCTCCTCGTCTCGGCCCTGGCAACTAGCCGGCCAGCGTGGTCCCAAGCAACCGTCAACAGCGGAAATATTCAGGGAACGGTTACGGATGCTCAAGGCGGGGTAGTCGCCGGCGCAACCGTGACGATCAGCAATAAGGCCACCGGCTCGGTGGTTACGTCGAGCACCAGTTCCGCGGGCACTTATTCGTCCGGAACTTTGCAGCCTGCGGTCTACAACCTTAGGGTCGAGGCGCCCAGCTTCAAGGTGCTGGAGACCACTGTCGTGGTCCAGGTAGGACAGGTCAGCGTTTACAATGCGCGACTCGAGGTTGGCTCGTCGACGTCGGTCGTTGAGGTCTCCGGCGAATCGGTGACGGTCAATACGGACCAGGCCCAGATCGCAGGAACTCTGACGACAGAGCAGATTGAAGCTTTGCCCATCAACGGTCGCAACTTCTTGGATCTGGCTCAATTGGAGCCTGGCGTTCAGATTCAGGACGGCGGCAACTTTGACCCGACCAAGAACGGCTTCTCTTCGATCTCCTTCGGTGGCCGTTTTGGCCGCAGCGCCCGCATTCAGGTTGACGGCGTGGATACTAGCGACGAGAACGTCGGCACTACAACCGAAGATATTCCAGCGAGCGCCATCTCCGAATTCTCGGTGGCTCAGTCGACTCTGGACCTGTCCAACAGCCTCACTTCATCCGGTGCGGTAAACGTCGTCACCAAGTCCGGCACCAACGCCTTCCACGGCGAAGGTTTCGGGGCCTTCCGGGATAGTTCGCAAGCTGCGGTGTTCCCCGGAGACGGGACGCAATTCCAACGGAGCCAGTACGGTGGCGACGTCGGCGGCGCGATCATTAAGGACAAGCTCTTTTTCTTTATCGACGGTGAGAAGATTCTCCAACACCAATCCGCTGGTGTCTTGATTGGCGGTCCGCTCTCCTCGTTTAGCGGCACTTTCCCGGCGCCATATCATGACGGCGAAGCTCTGGGCCGTATCGACTATTTGGTCTCCAAGAACATTCGCGCCTTCGCCCGTTTCAATTACTTCCAGAACGCGGACGTCGGAGCTTTTGGCGGTGCCGCGACCTATTCCACTTACTTGAACGAAGATCGCACCAAGAATGTGATCGGCGGTGTCGATATTTCCGAAGGTTCGGTGACCCACAGCTTCCGTGCCTCTTATCTAAAATTCGTCAATGTGATCACGGACTCGGTGCGTGGAGGCGGCTCGCCTTTCGCTGATTTCCCGGTTTCACTCGCGCTACCTTTCGGTTTCGCTTCGGGCCCAAGTGACAATGCTCCCCAGTCCACGATCCAGAGCGACCGGGAAGTAAAATATGACGGCAGCAAAGTATCCGGCGCGCACATCTTCCGCTGGGGCGTGGACTACAACCGAATCATGGGCTGGTCGTTTGCCAGCTTCTTCGGCATTGCGCCATTGGCCGTGAACTTCTTGAACGATACCGGTCCCACGCCGGGTGTCGCGTGCCCAGGCGGACAGACTGGGATCAATTGTCCGCTGAACTATCTGCCCGATGAGGTCCTAATCGGGAACGGACAAGGTGTGGACACTGAACTGCCGCGTTTCGGCAAGCCTGCTGGCGGTCTCGGCCCGGATAACCGCATTGGTATATACATCGGCGACAGCTGGAAGTTGCGCCAAAACGTCACCGTCACCTACGGCGTCCGTTATGTCCGTGATACGTTCCGCTCGGACAGCGACCTGCCGGCAATTCCGCAACTAAACGCCGTGCTCCCTGGATTCGGGAATCGGGTCAATCAACCCAATACCAATTTGGCTCCGCAGATCGGAGTTGCCTGGGATCCCAAGAGCGACGGCAAGACTGTAATTCGTGCTGGCATCGGCATCTACTATGACAACACGGTATTCAACGACATCTTGTTCGATCGCTCGGCCAGACTGGCGTCGGGCGCTTTCTTCCAAGATGGCTTGGCCTGCTTGGAAGGCTCGGCGTTTCCGGTTACGTTTGGTGACGGGAGTCAAGTAACGATTCCTGGTGGGAGTAATACCTGCGGTACCGCGGTCGGAGCCACTCTTCCGAACGTCCCGGCTACTTTTGGCTCCTGCGCCGGTGTGACCACGGCCACATGTATCGCGAATTTCCAAGGCGCCTACCAAACCTCTTTCGTGGGCACGACGAACTCGCCCAATTCGAGCTACATCCCGAATTTGATTGCCAACAATGCGGCAGTGCCGTCCGGCGCGGCGTTCCTGGCCCCGAGTTACCGGTCGCCACAGTCGCTCCAGATGAACGTGGGCTTTCAACGAGAGCTGCGCCCAGGAATGGTGCTGAGCGTGGATTATCTCCGCAACGTGGGTACGCATTATTTGCTGTCGACTGACGTCAATCACTCCGGAGACGTGGCCTTCTTCGACTCAGGGGCTGCGGCCACGGCTATTCAAAGCACCTTGACCGCCTGCGGTGCCGCGAACATCACCGCCACAACGCTTCCGGGCGGCTGCGCCAGTGCTGCAACGATTCCGTATTTGGCAGGAACTCTTGCTGCCAACGGTGCGGCTACCATGGCCACCTTCGCAACCTTAGGTCTAGATTCCGCGGCCGATCTTGGCACTGGCCAATGCGCTGCGAATTCTCCGGTTGGTAACAAGTGCGCCTTTAGCGGCGTCAATCCGGCCGTCGGTGCCTTTCCATTCCTGCAACCAATTGGCCGTTCGGTCTACAACGGATTGGATTTTAAACTCGTCCAAAACACGAAGAATCCATTCCGAGGCGTCAAGTATTTGAACTTCCAGGCCACCTACACCTTGTCCCGCTTTGTGAATGCTGGTTCCGGTGGGTCAGCTGCTGCCGTATCTGGCGGAGACCAGGATTTCATCACTGCGGGATTGGACAACAATAACCCGCTTAGGTTCACGGGACCTTCGGCCTTGGATCGTACCCACCAGTTTTCATTTGGCGGTTACGCTGATCTCCCCAAGGGCTTCCGGATGAGCGTCATCTCCCACTTCTGGTCGCCTCTGTCCACCACTCCGACAATCCCGGTTTCCAACTCTGCCGGAGCCATTTACACCAATGACTGGACTGGTAGCGGAACGACCTCTGAGCCTTTACCAATTAGTGTAACTGGCGGTTGCGGAACCTTCGGAGGTAGCTGCGACTACACCACGTACAACGTCGGCGCATTTGGACGAACGATCGGCGCGAAAGGTCTGACGAATGCCGTTAACAACTACAACAACACCATCGGCGGCATCCTGCCGACACCAGCCGGCCAAGTGTTAATCAACAACGGTCTCTTCACCTTGGCCCAATTGCAGGCGCTGGGCGGCGTTGCTTCTCCGGCTGTTCCTGTTATCGCTGGTCAGGTCAATACCGCCTGGTTTAAAGGCACCGACATGGAATTCAGCTATGTCGCGCACATTAAAGAGCGCTTCACTCTCACACCGAGTGTGGCCTTCTTCAACATCTTCAATTTTGCTAATTTTGACTCCGCGGGAAACTCACTCATCGGCACATTGAACGGAACATCTGGTTCGATCAATGGAACGGTCACCGACAGCAGTCCATTGTCGACTGGTCCACGGCCGGATCGCATCGGGGTGGGCAGCGGTGCTTTCAACTTCGGCTCGCCGCGCGTAATCGAGTGGGGTTTGAAACTCCAGTTCTAACCGCTAACTCCGCTGGCAATTATCGCCGGCGGTTCGATACAAAATGTTCCAACTGGCTCCGGGTGACCGGAGCCAGTTTTTTTTGCTCGGAGGAAGAATTACGCTCAGAATTTCGCGGCATCGCCTTAGCGAGAGAGTAGAATCGGGGGAAATTCGACCGCATGAGGAGGTCTCGATGCGATCACTGATTTCTGTCCTATGCTTCTTGCTGCTCATTCCAAAGCCCGTCATCCCTCAACACTCCAAACCTGCGGGCATAGCAGCCGGGGACACGCTGGCCAATCAACAGATCGAGCCTCCGATGAAAGCTGGTCCGCGCCAGATCAACATCGATCAGGTGAATTCGGAAACGCAAGAATTACGTCGGCTCGCGGATGCCCTTCCGGCGCAAATGGATCAGGTAACCAAGGGTCAATTGCCGAAGGACCTGGGTGACAATCTGAAGAGGATTGAGAAGCTGGCGAAACACTTACACGGGGAAATCATTCCCTGATCGATTCAGCGCCTCTATGCGACTCAGCTGCTCGCTATCGCCTTGACCGGCGGAGTTACCGTAAGCAGCTTCAAGGATTCGTTGAACGGCGAACGGGCCACGCCGCGCTCGGTGATGATGGCGGTGATGTAGCGGGCGGGCGTGACGTCAAATGCGGGATGGGCGGCGTGCACCGGCGGGGCGATGTTGACTCCCGCGAGGTGAGTCACTTCACGCGGAGAACGCTCCTCGATAGGGATTTCATCTCCCGACGCCAGCGACAGGTCCAGCGTTGAGATTGGCGCCGCCACGTAAAACGGAACATTATTTTCCTTGGCCAGTACCGCGATACCGTAGGTGCCAATTTTGTTGGCGGTGTCGCCATTGGCCGCTATGCGGTCGGCGCCTACCACTACCGCTCCTACTTTTCCGGTCCGCAGAAAATGACCGACCATGTTGTCGGTGATCAGCGTCAGCGGAATGTGGTCCTCATGCAGCTCCCAGGCGGTCAGGCGCGCGCCCTGCAGGTAGGGCCGCGTTTCCGGCACCAGGACTTCGAACGTCGCGCCATTTTCCACGGCGACGCGAATCACGCCCAACGCTGTACCGATTCCAGCCGTCGCCAGCGCACCGGCGTTACATTGGGTCATCACCCGGCCGGTCTTGGGCATCAGCGCCGCGCCGAACTCTCCGATGCGGCGGTCGCCGTCGCGACGCTCGGCGTGGACCAGCATTGCTTCGGCAATTAGCGCCTGTCGAATTCCGTCAATTCCGGCGCCGTTCTTAGAGGCTGCGCGCGACAGTTCCTCAAATCGCTTTTTGAAGCGCGCGACGGCCCAAAACAAATCCACGGCGGTCGGACGGGTACTGGCCAGGGTTTCGCAAATCAGCGGAAATTCTTTTTGCAGTTCATCGACGGTCTTGGCGGTTGAATGTTGCACGCCCAAGGCCACACCCATCGCTGCGGCGACTCCGATCGCCGGCGCGCCACGAATAATCATGGTCTTGATCGCATTGGCCACGTCGCGATAATCGGTGTAGGTGTGGTAGACCACCTCGCCGGGCAGCTTGAGCTGATCCAGGATGACCACGCCATCGGCGGTCCAGGTGATGGGTTCAACGGTGCGCAAGGCGGTTCTCTCCAATTCCGATTTTGCTGGCACGCCGTTTATAGCAACGCCGTGTTTTTTGGGCTGACCGCGAAGCGGTGCATCTCCATTCTAACTGAAATTCTAATCGAGCCTGCGGCGCCAGGCTCCAAAGCATCCATTACGCTGGCGGCATGTGGCGAAGTCCATGCGACGCAATCAAAAAGGCAATCGCGATGAACGAGTTGTAGCTCACGTGCAATAAATAGCCCGGAAGCACATTGCCGGTCTTGGCCCGCGCCGCGGTGAAGACGACTCCGACCAGCATGATTAAAGCTACTTGCGGCAGATTACCGCCTAACTGCGATGCGTGCATCAAGCCAAAAAGCAGACCGGTAAAGATCACTCCCGGGACGATTCCGAACGTGCGCGCCACGACCGGATAAAGATAGCCCCGGAAAATTGTTTCCTCGAATAGCGGAGCCAGGGTCACGCTCACGATCAACAGTAGCAGCGCGGTTGGCCGGTCCTGAAAATATTGCTCGATCGGCATTTTGTTTTTCGGCGTGAATGCTGAAGAGGCCAGAGCCACGAATATCGACAGCAGAAACCCGCCAGAAACGAAGCCTAGATAAGCGAACAATGGCCGCATCCGGCCGCTGTCGAGGGGTTGCCAGCGCAGCGTCCGCAGAATGGGCGCTCGAAAACGCAGGCGCATCTGTAGCGCGAGATAGAACAGCAGCAGAAAAGAAAGGAACACCATGGCCACGATCGCAAATCGGCCCTGGTAGACCATCGAGTGTTGGATCTGCGCTCGAGACACGCCTGCCGTCTGCAGCGCTGCGGCGAAGACAGTGCCGAACAACAACAATCCCACCAAGCCGATCACCGCCAGCAAGGCCACGTCCCACCAGCCCCAGGGGACGCGCAGATCTTCCGGAATGAAGCGGGTCGGAGGAGGGAAGCCTCCTGCGCCGCTGGAGAAATTCCAGGCACCTGGAGCGGACGCCGGCGAGAGTTCGCCGGAGGCGAGGTGCGGTGAAACGTCCACAGCGCCATCGACTTCGACGTGCGGCTCGAAACCGGTTTCACGCTGCGTAGGATTCGGATTTTCGTTGTGGGGATTCATCAGCTTGCGCGCTTGGCAACCACCGCGTGTCCATTTACGAGCGTACCATTCAGCGAACGCGCCAGAATTTGGCCGGTGTACGATTTCTTGACCCGCGCAACTTGTTCCGGCGTGCCTTGGGCGACGACGCGTCCACCCTCTTCTCCGCCTTCGGGGCCCAGATCGATGATCCAGTCGGCTTGTTTGATGACGTCGAGGTTGTGCTCGATGATCAGGACCGTATTGCCCAACGAAACGAGGCGGTTCAAAACGTCGAGAAGTTTCTTCACGTCGTCGAAGTGCAGCCCAGTGGTGGGCTCGTCAAGAATGTACAAAGTCCGCCCGGTCTGGCGTTTGGAAAGCTCGCGCGCGAGTTTGGTGCGCTGCGCTTCGCCGCCGGAAATTGTGGTCGCCGACTGGCCGAGTTGGACGTAGCCCAGGCCGACGTCGACCAGTGTCTGTAATTTGATTTGAATGGCTGGAATATTTTCCAGCACTTTCAGGGCTTCTTCGATGGGCAAATCGAGCAAATCGGAAATCGAGAGTCCCTTGTAGCGTACCGCCAGGGTCTCGGCGTTGTAACGTTTGCCGCGGCAGACCTCGCAAGTAACATAAACATCCGGCAAGAAATTCATTTCGATGCGACGCTGGCCGTCGCCCTGGCAAGCCTCGCATCGTCCGCCCTTCACGTTGAAACTAAAACGTCCGGGCTTGTAACCGCGTTCGCGGGATTCGGGCAGCATCGCATACAGTTCTCGGATCGGAGCGAAGACTCCCGTATAAGTGGCGGGATTCGAGCGCGGCGTGCGGCCGATGGGTGCCTGATCGATTTGCACCACCTTGTCGATATGCTCGATGCCGGTAATCGCGCGATGCGCGCCCGGTTTTTCCATGGAGCGGTACAGATTCTGCGCCAGCGAACGATACAAAATGTCATTGACCAGCGTGGATTTTCCGGAGCCGGAGACGCCGGTAACGACCGTCAATAATCCAAGCGGCAGCGAAACGTCGACGTTCTTCAGGTTGTGTCCGTGCGCGCCCAGAATCGCGATCGCTTTGCCGTTGGCGGCCCGGCGCGTCTCGGGAATGTCGATTTTTACCCGCCCGGAAAGATACTGACCGGTCAGCGACGCTTCATTCGCCGCGATATCCGCCGGGGAGCCGGCCGCAACCAGATAGCCTCCGGTCTTCCCGGCGCCGGGGCCAAGATCAAGCACGTAGTCGGCGCGGCGAATCGTTTCTTCGTCGTGCTCGACCACCAGAACCGTATTGCCGAGGTCGCGCAAAGTTTCAAGCGTGGTGAGGAGTTTGCCGTTGTCGCGCGCGTGTAGACCGATCGAGGGCTCGTCCAGAACATAGAGAACGCCGCGCAGGCGCGAGCCGATCTGCGTGGCCAGGCGAATGCGCTGGGCCTCACCGCCGGAAAGGGTAGCCGCCGAACGATCGAGCGTGAGGTAGGCGAGCCCGACATCGAGCAGAAAATCGAGGCGCTCGGCGATTTCGGTCAGTGCGCGGCCCGCGATTTTCTCCTGGCGCACCGTTAATTTTGCGCGAATCTTATCCACCGCCGCGCGCGCACCACTGAGCGGCAGGCCGGTGAAATCGGCGATGGAAAGGCCGGCGATTTTTACCGCCAGGCTTTCGGGGCGCAGCCGGCGTTCGTTGCAGGCGGTGCAGGGAGCGGGCGACATGTACTGCGTCAACCACTCACGGTAGGTGTCAGACTTCGACTCCTCGAGATTCGATTCCAGATGCGCGAGCAGGCCCTGAAAATTGAGCTCCTTCTTGTTTTTTGCAGTTTCCGGATTGCCATTCAAAATTAAATTTTGGGTCTTGCGCGACATCTTCTCGAACGGCACGTCGAGATCGAATCCATACGCCTCCGCCGCCAGGCGCAAAGTGCGCTGCAGAAACGTTGAGCCAGAGCCAGGTCCGAGACCGCCTTCAAAAAGAGGCTTGGTCCAATCGACGATCACCTTGGCCGGATCGAAATCATATTTGGAACCTAGGCCGTGACACTCGGTGCACGCGCCATAGGGCGAATTGAAACTGAACGAGCGCGGCTCGAGTTGCGGGACCGAGATGCCGCAATCGGGGCAGGCCAATTTTTCGGAATAGACATGTTCATCGCCGCCGACCACGGCAATGGTGACCAAACCACCGGTCAGTTTCAGTGCGGTCTCGACCGAATGTTCCAATCGCTGCGCGACCCCGTTCTTCAGCAGCAGCCGATCCACCACGATTTCGATGGTGTGATTTTTCCGACGGTCCAGAGGAATGGGCTCGTCGAGGTTCATTAGATCGCCATCGACGCGGGCGCGAACGTAACCCTCCTTCGCGTATTTCTCCAATTCCTTTTTGTATTCGCCTTTGCGTCCGCGCACCACCGGCGCCAGAACCATGATGCGATCATCGGGTTTCAGCGCGAGCACCGACTGCACGATCTGTTCGGTGGATTGACGCGTGATGGAATTACCGCAGTTTGGACAATGCGGCGTGCCGATCGCGCTGTAGACCACGCGCAGGTAGTCGTAAATCTCCGTGATGGTTCCCACCGTGGAACGTGGCGAGCGTGTGGTGGTTTTCTGTTCGATGGCGATCGAAGGTGAAAGCCCTTCCACCGAATCGACGTCCGGACGTTCCATCTGATCCAGAAATTGCCGGGCGTAAGCGGAAAGCGATTCGACGTAACGGCGCTGGCCTTCAGCATAAAGGGTATCGAACGCGAGCGAAGACTTACCGGAACCCGATAATCCCGTAATTACGGTGAGCGTGTTGCGCGGGATTTCCAGGTTGATGTTCTTGAGGTTGTGCTGCCGCGCGCCCCGGACGACGATTTTTTTCAGACCCATACTCGGATGACTGGCTCCTACAGGACCGCCCGCCACTCAGCGCGGACAATGAGCCCAAGGTAATCTCTCAACATAGCAAGTCGGGAAGAAGCGGTCAAGACGGCGAACATGGGGTGAATTTCAAAGCGCGCGACACCGGTCCCAACTGCCGCTCACCGAAATCCATTCCGAACGCGAAATAGCGCGGGGCGGAAGGCGGCCTGTCAATTTTTACCAAGTCACAGGGAGTTTTTACCTTGGCACCTGCATTGAAGTGACCTGTTTTCAGCAGCTTTGCTTTGGCAAACGAGGTGCGATAAGGACTACGTCAGAAGGAAGGAAGCCGAGGATCCCTTCGGGGATTGAGGGCTGGGCCGGCTTCCTTTCTTCGGCCTAATTACTCCCCCCGTCGTTTTCCCGCACTGCGTTACTGCCATGGAAACTTTGATTCGAGCAATTCGCAATACCTGGGTGAAAATCATGCGAACACCCCTTAGAATTGAATTACGGCTGGGGCGTGGTCCAATTGGTAGGGCACCTCACTGTTAATGAGGCCGGTGTTGGTTCGAGTCCAACCGCCCCAGCCATCCTTTCCTATTGGGAATGATCAGGTTGTAGCGCTCCGATCTTCCGTGTACCCGCGGTGTACCTCACACTTGACTGTAGTGTCCCGAACTCAGCGAAAGCTGACGCACGACGAGAGGGTCGCAAGTTGCCGACCATAATGTTGCTCACTTGTCCGATAACGGCGTTATCTCTAACGACGCCGACCGTTTCAAGAGATTTTATGTCTTATTTTTTCTGTCCACGAACGCACCTTCCCCACGGCACGCGGACTAGCGTTGAAGCTCATTGAATTTGCAGTTCGATTCTGGATTCGGCGCAATCCGGAAAGTGGATAGAGCATTCACAACACAACCCCAACTCTTGTCTACTCGCGCCAAAACGGTTGTCAACTCCCGATAAGTTCTATAAAAGGAGTCAAGGAGAAAACACTTCTCCTTCGGCTGGATTTTTTCTTGCAGTCCAGCCCACGCCATGGAGCAGGATTGTTGTTGCCTTCCGT
>JGI12704J13340_1000089_pt1 | contig 20349 bp, 15 predicted proteins | sample BlaSpr_A8_Ref_O2_FD_13340 | JGI IMG/M metagenome (IMG submission 13340) | reverse complement strand
CGCTAAAAAGCGAACAAAAACTGAAAAGAGAAGGCGAATCTGATTTACCACGTTTTGTCAGAACTTGCTGAATCCCCTCGATTTGTCTCGGCTCCAGCAAGTCGTAGTGAATTTGGTTTCAAGGCTGTTAACCGAAGGGTTGCGCGCGGTCCTCCGAGTCGCGATCCGAGGGCATCACAGCTGCGCCAACGAAACTCGTCACCAAGACTAGCCAATTTCGGGCCCTCTTGTGGCTGGTCAGAAACGGAAGAGCAAGACAGGCAAAGGGATTTAGCTTTCTGAGCACACAATTGACACGGTGGAGGCCTGCGGTTCGAGCCCGCACGGGCCTACCATACTTTTCAATAACTTCCTGGTTGGCCAGTGCCTTCCGGTGTTGTTTTGCGACGTGGTTTGCGTCACATTTATTCCTACATATTAAGGATAGACTTGCTTTAGTCCGCCCGCGCGCGGTCACTTCTGTGACCCCCTACTCTGTTGGCAGGTGCTGACGTAGATTGATCGGTCCACCCATCATGTGCAACCTTCACCGTATGAGGTGCTTGCAATGACTTCCTGAACTGCCTCAACTTTGAGTCTCGGTCCATTCGGTCCAAGAACGCAGATTTCGGGATGGGTTGGTGCGACGCTGTACCCATTAAATTATGTCGACAACGGATTCACCTCGATCACTAACTGGTCGACGGGCACTCGATTGAGTGAACCCCTGTGGTGAGCCAGTTTTGGTTTGAACAGTTCCGAGAACTGACCCGACCCCCTTTTCGAGACAATTTCTGAGTTGAATCCGGGAGGCTGCTGATGTTCCTCGGGCCGGTTTTTCTGCCTTCTGTGGCCTAAAGTAACTCACTTCAACCCCTCAACACAAACTGCATCTTGGATGGAGTCATTCGGCCTTTCCGCTGCGGAATGGCCGAATGACCGTTGCCTCGCCGCCAGCGCAAATTCCTGCGGCGTTCGATCAGCCAGTGCGCTGTGGGGGCGCTGCTGATTGTAGTCACGCTTCCACCTCTCGATCTTTGACTGAGCATCGGCCAGATCGAGGAACACTTCGACGTTCAAACACTCGTCCCGCAGGCGGCCATGGAAGCTCTCGATATAGCCATTCTCAACAGGCTTCCCAGGCCGAATGAAATCTAGTTTCACACCTGCCTGATGAGCCCAGCAATCCATTGCCTGCCCAGCGAATTCCGAACCGTTGTCGGAGGTGATCGATTCGGGTGCACCGCGCAGCGCAATCACGTGCTCCAGCTGTTCCGAAACCTTTTCTCCGGTCTGCGATCGATCGGCATGAGCGCATAGGCATTCCCGCGTGTATTGATCAACCACCGTCAGAATTCTGAACCAGCGCCCGTCCACCCGGCGGTCACTCACGAAGTCCATGCTCCACCGTTGGTTCGGATAACTCGCTTCTGCAAGCCTGATTCGCGCCTGGGCCGCTCTCTTGGCTCTCTTCTTCAGCCGTAGCTCCAGCCCTTCTTCTCGGTAGAGTCGGTACACACGCTTCGTATTTACATGCCAACCTTCTCGCCGCAACAGGACCGTCAGTCTCCGATAACCGTAGCGAATTCGCGTGGAAGCTAGATCTCGCAATCGCACGCGCAGTTCTGTCTGCGGATCGCCCCGACTCTGATAACGATTCGACCAACGCGTGATTCTGATCAGCCCGCAAGCGCGCAATTCGTTCAACTGGTACGCCTGTCGTATTTCGCGCACGAGTTCGCGACGCTTGGCGGGCTTCATCCCTTTTTTGAGAGCACCTCCTGCAGGATGTGCTTATCCAAGGTGAGGTCCGCCACAATCCCCTTCAGCTTGCGATTCTCTTCCCGCAGTAGCCGAAGCTCCCGTACTTCGTTCAATCCCAATCCTCCGTATCGCCGCTTCCACCTGTAAAACGCCTGCGGCGATACTCCCATCTCCCGGCAGACTTCGCTGACCTTCTTGCCTCCCTCGACCTGTCGCAAGGCATAGACAACTTGCTCCTCGCTGTGTCCCTTCCTCGGCATGGCTCCTCCTTCGTGCCTCCAGAGAACCATATCCAGCTCGCTAATCTCAACTTCCAAACTGGCTCGTTTTTGGGTTTTGGGTCAAGTTCCAACATTCGAGTCGCACGTTCTACTTCGAGAGAGCACCTGCGTGGTGAGCAGGGGCTCTGCTGCAGTTCCCGCAAGGGTGATGAGAAGCCCCCCGCCCTCGTTGCGATTAGGGATTTCGATAATATAGTTTTCGGCGAGGGTCTAGCTGAGGCCCAAGAACGTTAGAGTGCGGGATGGAGCACGCATTGGGGTTAGAGATTCCGCGCACGCTCGGGGAAGTTTGTGATCCCAAGCGGATGGCGCTTTTGGTTTATAACATGCAGGTAAGTGAGCCGGGCTGGCCAAAACGATTCGCACGCTGAAGGGAGGCGACCGATGCTGCGTCTGCTTATGTTGGCGTTTGTCTTTGCATATGTGACTTTGCCGGCGGCGTCCGCTCAAGCGACGGACGCTGGCTATCCCAATGAGCTGTCGCCCTCGCTGGCCGGCAGTGCGAAGGCGATGCACGCGATGATTCGCCGAGATCTAGCGCAAGCGGCAGAGAACATGCCTGCGGATGAATACGCCTTTCGACCGACGCCGCAGGTCCGGACCTTCGGTCAGATTATCGGTCACGTGGTCGATGCGAACTTCTTCTTCTGTTCGCAAATTGCAGGCGAAAAATCGCCAGCAGCCGCTGACTACGAGCAAATCACAGACAAGGCTGCGCTCGTGAAGGCGTTGAACGATTCGCTGGTTTATTGCGACCTGGTGTACGCAGCCACCACCGACGCTAACTTCGTTCAGCCGTTGCAGATTGCGAATGTCGTTGGCACGGGATCGACCAACACCGTCCGGGGCGCCGTGCTGATGTACAACATCGCCCACAACAACGAGCATTACGGCAACCTCGCCGTTTACATGCGTCTGAAGGGCCATGTTCCGCCCTCAACAGCCCGAGCCCAACAGCGAAAGAATCAATAACGCCTGGTAAGTTCGTGCGGGTTCAAACGGTCAGCGATCGGAAACTGACCAAACTGCGGAAGCCTGGGCCGGACGACCACTCTTGCTTGGTCTGCCGCAGGTAGGCTGGCGCGTACATCTTGCGGCAAACGCATCCACCCGTTCTTCCCGCCAGCTCTTGCCGTAAACAACATGGGTCACGTCAATATTTGACGTGACCCATATTGTCCCGCACAATCTTCGGCCTTGCGCCTTCGCGCAGCATACGGCCGGGATGCCTGGTGCGGAACCTCCGGAGGAACCCTCTATCGCTGCAATCGGCCGAGTCCGAATTTTTGCAAAAGTTGTTTGTTAACATTCGCAGACAAATTGGATTTCGGGTGTGTAGGCATGACGTCTGCAACCGACGTGCCTACTCTTTCGTCTACAGGGGTTGCCAGAAAGGCGTGGATGTCTCCCTTATGAGGTCCGCTCATTACGATCGCCATGCCCGAGATTTGTCCGCGGTCATTGATCTTGTTACCCATGACGGGGAAGAGGTTGGAACTGTCGGGAAACAGGGTGTCAAGGGTGGTCAGGACGTTGTTCTGCCAGATGAAGGCATGGGACCAGTTGAATTTGGGGTCCAGCGTGCTACCCACCACTTGGCCCTGGTCGTTGATGCCGGAGGCGAGACCGATAGCATCTCCCTGCGGAAGCACGATACCTGTGACTGCGCCGTCTTTGCCGTTGAGCCAAACCCCGCCAATGGATGTTGAGCCATCAGCACTGCCGATTTGCCCAACAATTTGCCCGCGGTTGTTAATGCTCTGAGCGATAGCGCCATTTCCGAGGTCTTGAAGCGTGGAGACGACGCCGTGCTCCCACGATGCGCCGTGAGTCGCTACGAGGCAGTTTCCCGAGTAGCCTACGGCTTGGCCCAGGTCGTTGATCCAAAACGCGGTTCCGTCGAAGTCGCCAGTCACCAAAGGAAGAGGCTTGACGGTGCCGTTTTCCCATTTCGCCGGCAGCGCAATCCGATTATTCGTTATGCCAGCCGTGCAGGTGGGGTCGAGGGCGCCGTTTTCCGCGAATCCCACGATTTGTCCACGGTTATTGATCGAGCTCGCCTGCCCGTTATTTCCACCGAGCGTCGGGAGAGCTCTCATCTTGGAGAATTCCCAGAGAAACGGGCGACACGTAAGATGCGTGCCGAAGCCGCAAATGTCTTCGCCGTTTGGGTCTGGGGCAGCCGTTTCGGAATCACCCACTATCAGCCCGAAATCATTGATCTCGCCCCAGTTGCTCGAAGTATTCGTTCCTCCCAGCGTGCCGAGGTCGAGCTTGAACCCGTCGATATCCAGGAATAAGCGTCCGCTTAGAAGCATCCCTCCCAAGTTATCCTGCTGCCCCGGTGGCAGGTTCTGGGCCATGACCTCCGTCCAGCCTTCATTATTGAGGGACATGGCGCACCCCAGAATGTCATTCCCCTCTGTGCCCAAATCGGTAACTTTGTAGCTCGTTTGAGCGAGCGCATCACTGAAGCAACCTAGAACAATCATCGCAACCCATGGGATCCAGAAATTCCGCAACCTTCTTCGTGCGCTCATAATTCTCCTTTTCGTGCGAGCAAAGTTTTTCGTGTCGAGATGGCTGGCCTCGAACTGACGGAGCATGCGGTATTCCAGGTTCACAACCATTACGTGACGCAACAGGACCAAGCCTTCAGAAGTGGAAAACGAGTGGCGGACTAACAAAATCCGAGGACGAACGCAAAACGTCTCGAGCGACTGATTCTCCCACTTTTCATACCATTGTGATTGACTTCCAGATAATTATAGTTACCATACATACTGTTTGGTATGTTGGCAGAACGCAAGAATCCGAAACGTAGAGCGGCCACGCTGCGCGATCCTGAGCGCACGCGGGAGCGCTTGCTGCACGCGGCATCTCGCGAGATCTACAGATCGGGTTTCCAGAGTGCAAGCCTGGACACAATTCTGGCCGCTGCTCGCGTCACCAAGGGAGCGCTGTACCACCACTTCAAAAACAAGGAAGCGTTGGGCTATGCCGTGGTTGAAGAGGTCATCTTCCCCAACGTCCGCGGCCAATGGGTGCGGCCTTTACAGAGCGTCAAGAATCCTATCGACGCTTTGATCGGCATCGTGCAAGGCATACCCGTTGGGCCCGAGGATGTATGCGGCGGCTGTCAACTGAACAATCTGGCGCAGGAAATGTCTCCTCTCGACGCGGGATTCCGGAAGCGGCTGGAGATGGTCTTCGATGCCTGGCGCGAGGCCGCTGCCTCCGTTTTGCGAGAGGGCCAGATCCGCGGAAGCGTTCGCCGCGACGTGGAACCGACTGACGCCGCCGGCTTACTGATTGCGATGGTCGAAGGCTACAGTTCACTGGCCAAGAATGCTCAGGATCCGAAGGTGATAAAGGCCGGGATCAAAAATATCGTGGGCTGGCTGAGGTCTTTGGGCCAGCCGAGCAACGGCAAACGCGTTTAATTGCATCGGCTTCTAACGAATGAGTTTGACGCCAGTACATACCACTCGGTTTGTAAGCCCGGCGAGTTCGCACATTCGAAACTTGCAGGCAGGCCGAGGCGGGAACGGACGAGAGACTGATGGAACGGAAAAAAACGATCGGATCTGTCCCTCTGACATATGCCACGAATCGCGTTTAAGGCAAACGGCAGCATCCTACTCGTGGATTTAGCCGACATCGTGGCTGTGCAAGCCGAAGGTAATTACGTTTCATTGCGACCTCGAAACAATCCGCATTTGGTGCACGCGTCCCTCTCGTCCATGGCGGAGAAGCTCAAACCCTACGGTTTTATTCGCATCCACCGCTCGGTCGTCGTGAATATTTCTGCCGTGGAGGAGATCCAACCTTTACCGACGGGGGAGTACAGGCTGCGCGTAAAAGGTGGCAAGCAATACTTGGTAACGCGTACATACAAACACAATCTGAGAGATCTGGCGCAACTGTGGATTGGCTCAGAGCGGCTTTGCGGCTAACAAGCTGCAAAAAGCTTTACTTCGGTATTCCTCGTAGCATTCCCGATGGTCGCGGCACAGTCCTGCTCGACGCGCGGGCCGCGCATCTGCCTCGTGAGCAAGGCCATCGCCTCCTTTAAAGGATACTCGGCCGGCTGATCGATAATCTCGAGTCACCTTGGCCCGGCGATTATTGAACCCGCGCCTACCTACCGTCCGTGGCGACGAGGAGGATTTTCGCTTGTGCTAGCTCGGGGCGATCGGAGTGGCTGCCTCCGCAATTCTTCAACAACTGGGCGTAATAGCTGTCCGCTTTCTCTTTTTGCTGAACCTGCGTGGCGGCCTGCGCTGCGCCGTACAGGCCGTTGAAGCGATTGGGGTCGGTGCGCAGGGAAATCTCGTATTCGGTCAGCGCCTCTTGCGGACGCTGCAGATCGAGCAACATGTCGGCAAGCATTTCGCGAGCGGGAAGTTCGGTTTCGGCTTTGCCAACTTTGTCCTGATCGTCGGCAACGGCGCGCAGCAGCCGAACCGCCTCCTCGGAGTTGCCCGCGGCGTAAGCGGCCCAGGCTTGCACCACTTGGTGTTCGTTCTTCAGGCCGTTTACGAGGTAGGGCCGAGGACCTTTCCGCGTGGCTTCGAGCAGTTCGTCGTAGTGCTTCAGCGCGTCTTGCGCGGCGACTGCGTCGCGAAGATGGCCAGCGGCAACGGCGCGCCCCCAGTAGGTGACCAACCGAACGTCGGGCGCCGCGCCAGCGGTGGGCTGCAAGCCTAGCGCTTCTTTCCACTGGCGGCGCTCGAGTGCGTACCTGGCGGGCCCTTCCGCCTGGCGCACCAGCAAATAATCCTCGAATTCGGGATCCATTTGTTCGGGGCGAATCGCTGCGATCTGCCCGATGGTTGCCTTGGCGCTGGCGTCGTCGCCAATTTGCATGTACGCGTATTCGAGGAAGTCCAGGGAATGCACTTTGTGATGCATCATGTGATGATGCGCAGCCATGTTATCGGCGACGCGAATGGCCGCGAGGTTGGAGTTAATGTCGTCCTGCCAAAGTCCAAGGCGCGCGAAGATGTGCGAAGGCATGTGCACGGCGTGAGCGGAAGACGGCGCGATGCTAGCGTATTTGCGCGCGGCCGGAAGAGCGAGACTGGCCATTTCCGGATTGTCGCAACTGTGGATGATGTAGTGGGCGATGCCCGGATGATTTGGTTGCTCGTCATAGAGTTCGTTGAGGATCGCCACGGCGGCTTTGGCGTGGGTGAGGTTGGGGTCATGTTCGGGACCCGACGCGAGAAGTGAGAGCGCGTAAAAGATGGCGGCTTCGTGGTCGTTGGGATTGCGTTCGTGGACGCCGCGCATGGCTTCGGCGTAAGCGTCGGAGCGCTGATTGTGGTCGAGTTTATCAGTGTCAGAGTAAAAGACGGAGAGCGCCAGGATGTAGTCGCGTTCGCGGACAGTCGGCGGATTGAGAGAACGAGCTTTGGCTAGTAGTGCGGCGCCCTGGGCGAGATCTGCTTCGCTCGGACGATTCCAGAGTTCGTGGTAGCGGGTCATGCCTTGTCCCCAGTAAGCCATCGCGCAACGCGGATCTTTTTTGGCGACTTCCTCGAATTGCGCGTCGGCTAGTTCGTACTCGAACGAATAAAGAAGAGCGACGCCGCGCTCGAATTGGGATTGGGCCGCGGGAGAGCAGGACGTAGGGAAGGTGACGGTGCCGACTTCTTCATCGGCGTCGTGATGGTGCTGCGGCTCCTGAGTGGCGAGTAAATCTGTCGCGAGCAGCAAAGTGCAGATTAATAACAGAAGAGCGAATCTAGGGGCCCTCATCATGACCTCCAAACTGAAGCGGGAAAAGCGTAGCCACGGCAAGAGCGGATGTCAATGCGCAGCCGGGAAACTCCTGATTAGCGCTTACCATACATGTGAAGTACTAGCGCGGTATTCGTCCGGTAACGCGACCCATTACATCGCGAAAAACTCCGTTGCCTCGCTGGCGTAGCCCCACTGCATACTCTTCGCTAAACTCAAGCACGACCAAACTTGGCGGGAGATCTTCTGAATGGAGAATCGTATGCCCCATACGGAACGGATTTTTTTTGTGGCGGCCTGGTTGATGATCCCTTGTTTCGTGATGGCGCAAACAATGAGAGGCGTCAAGGAATCGTCTTCTCAAAAGACGGAACGCAGTCGTGCGTCATTGCAAGCTGCGCAGGCAGCAATGGACGATGATTTAATGGAAATAACCATTCCGCAACTCGAAAAGTTTTACGTCGATCACAAATATACTGTTGCGCAGGTGGTGCAGTGGCATCTAGGGCGCATCGCGAAATACAACGGTATCTACCGGGCTGTTCAAACACTTGATGCGCGCGGCGCTCTGGCCGCGGCGGCGGCCGAAGATGCGGCCGCGGCGAAAAGTGGCAGCAGTTTGCAGCGCGGCCCAATGTGGGGTGTCCCGATCCTTATAAAGGCGAATACCAGCGTCGAGGGTCTGATCACTACCGACGGCTGGCAAGGATATTGCATTCCTGGTCACGAGCTCATCGCGCCGAGGGACGCAACCGTCGTGGCAAAACTGCGCGCGGCTGGCGCGGTGATTTTGGGCCAAACAAACATGCCAGACTTTGCCGATAGCGACACCACTCGCAGCACTGCGTACGGGCGCACTGGCAATGCTTATGATGTTCGCTTCAGTCCGGGCGGCTCCTCTGGTGGCACGGTAACGTCGATTACTTCTAACTTTGCCGTAGTCGGGACTGGAACCGATACCGGCAATTCAATTCGCATGCCTTCGGCTACGAGTTCCGTTGTTGGAGTATTTCCTACGCGCGGCCTTCTGAGCATCGCTGGAATCGCACCGCTCGATTGGCTACTCGACAACACCGGTCCCATAGCGCGTAACGTGACCGACGCCGCGATCGCACTTGGGGTGATGGCCGGCCAAGATCCGCTGGATTCGCGCACTGCCGAATCCTCCACTTTGGCTCAGCCTGGGCCGTACACCCAATATCTACGGGCGGATTCCCTTAAAGGCAAGCGCTTCGGTGTGCCTACTTTCATTTTGCACGGCACTGATACTCCATTCCAAGGGATTCCCGGTCTCGGCATAGATGCAGCCGCTGGTCGTATTCCCTTGCGGCCAGAAACCCGCGCGGCGTTTATGAAAGCGATCGAAGGACTGCGTGCAGCGGGTGCCACTGTGGTTTTCGACGATTCAATCCTGCCCGACAGTTACGCGAAAATGGTAAACCAAGTCAGAACGCTGCCCTACGTTCGTGAGGGAACGGAGAGTTTTCTGAAGCAATACGGCCCAGCCGAATATCGCTCCGCGGCGGAATATCAGAAAGCAGTTGGTTCGCCGTTGCCAGCTGCTATTATCGGCGGCCCCGCCGCCGCTGGTGATGCCGCGACTCCTGCAGCAGCGTTGGTGCAGGTACTAATCGAAAGCGATCCGCAGGCAGAGATTAATGTCATCGTTCCACGGCGGAAAGCTCTGGATGCATACAATGAAACGCTTGACAGGATGCATCTCGACGGCTTTGTGTACCCCGCCACGCAGATGCCCCCTCCTGACGAAACCATGCCGCAGGATGGAACCATAAGTGGTGGACCACATAGCGACACTGGTTGGGTCAACGACATTGGCGTGCCCGCAATCGTAGTCCCCGGGGGTTTTTATGACAATGGGCTACCCTTCGGGCTCGAGATCTCGGCGCGTCCGTGGAAGGATGGAGATCTCATCGGTTGGGCCTTCGCATACGAACAGGCCACGAAGCACCGCAGGCCGCCCATGCTAATTGAGAAAGGTCTGCTTCCAAATGCGAGATAGCCAACCAACGAATGTGTTCAAGACCGCCAGAGTCAGCAGTATCGCAAACCGAAGAAGCATTCTCGAATCAACGCACTGGATGGTATTGCATCGACCCTTTGAGCTGGTAGCAGTAACCGGAAAAGTGAAAAGGGGCAAAACCAGAAGTCCGGTAACGCGACGAGTCAGGGGTCAGCAGTTATTCTTAGGACTGATCGCTCGTTACAGCGCCATTCCCGGACACTTACGTGGCTGACCGCCAGAATTGGATCCTACGTTGTTGCCGATGACTCAAATTCCTCGAACGTTTCTAAAGGTTCCAATGCCCTACGCCCCCGCGAAGGGTGACGAATACCGAGCTTCTTCATTTTGTAGATTAACGTTGTTCGCTTCAACCCCAGTTTCACCGCTGCCCCGTCTGACCCGCCGATCATCCACGCCGCCTCTTCCAACGCCTGCAAAATCAAGGCGCGGTCGACCTCTTTCAGCGTTTTCGCTTTGGACGTCACTGTCACTGTCTTTTGATAGTGTGACGGAACTGGATTAGGAAGAACTTCATCGCGGGAGAGGATCACAGCACGCTCAATTAAATTCTGCAGCTCTCGGACATTACCTGGCCAAGCGTATGATCGCAGCGCCGACATGGTTTCTTCGGGGATATGTTCGATATGTTTGCCGATCTTGCGCGCGTAGAAGTCAACGAAGTGAACGACTAGAGCGGGTATGTCCTCGTAGCGTGCTCGCAACGGCGGCAGCAGCACGGGGAACACATTGAGGCGATAGTAGAGATCGCTTCGAAATTCGTTCCGTTTTACCATTTCCTCCAGATCGCGGTGCGTGGCAGCCAGTATCCGGACGTCGACACGGTGCGTGCGACCGTTCCCCACGCGCTCGAATTCCTGTTCTTGCAAAACTCGTAGCAGTTTGGGCCGCAGTGCCAGCGGAATATCGCCAACCTCATCCAAAAAGAGCGTTCCCTTATCAGCGAGTTCAAACCCGCCGATTTTTTGGGAGATAGCTCCGGTAAAGGCTCCCTTCTCATGGCCAAAGAGCTCGCTTTCCAGCAAATCCGAAGGAATGGCAGCACAATTGACCTTTATGAAGGAATGATCGTAGCGCGGACTGATGTTGTGGATTGCTTTCGCAAGCAGCTCCTTGCCAGTGCCCGTCTCTCCCTGAATCAACACCGTGGCAGTGGTGGGCGCGACTCGCTCAATCTTCCCAAGAACGGCTTCAAGGGCGGGACTGTTGCCAACGATGTGGTCGAATTGGCGGTCCCTGTCACTTTGGTCGCTATTCTGGATTTCTCCGACATTCGCCACAATATGTCTCCTACTAGAACCGCACCCCACGGTCGGTTTCAGCTTTCACTTCCCACGGCCACTCGAACGCTCTCAAGTAGAACTGTGCTATCGAACGGCTTTGCGAGGAACTTCACCGCACCGCCTCGCATAGCTTGCAGCCGCATTTTTTCGTCCCCATGCGCCGTGATGAAAATGGTCGGAATCGAGCAGCGCTCAGCCTTCAAACGAGCCTGCAGGTCCAGCCCTGACATTCCGGGCATCCGGATGTCCGCGATAAGGCAGCCAGTCTCATGTTGCTTGCCAGACTTCAGGAAGTCCTCGGCTGGCGCGAACGATCGCACGCGAAAACCGTCAGATCTCAGCAAACGTTCCAGCGCCGCCCGATATGGCTCATCATCATCGACCACAGTGACCATTTTCGCATTTCCTGATTTGGCCATAGCAATGCAAGGCTAACTCGATTTCGGCACCTCGCAATTATGACTTCCGATAGGGTGGGCGATACTTATGCATAAGGGGTCGCCCGGCAGTTACCTCCCGGATGGCACACAAGTCGTCATGATCACGGCCGATCCCGATCAGGCGGCGCGCGCGCCCATGGGCGATGCAATCGTCGGCGATCCGGTTGTGGCGATAGAACAATTGCTCCTCCTCGTGAAGCCAACGCCAGCGAAATTGCCAGCCAGAAAAAATACGTCTGCCTCGTCCCCCTCTGGAAGCGGCAAAATCACCGTAAAACAATTTAACGACGTGCTCGCACAAGTATGTCCGCCGAACGTGGCCTTCACGTCCGAGTCTCCATCCTTGGGCAATTGGTGGGAGCAAGTTTCCCTCACCAGACCGAGAAGTTTCTTTTGTGCCGCCGGCGGCGGACTCGGCTTCGCGTCGCCAGCGGCAGTGGGAGCGGGTCTGGCATTTGGCAAGCGGCCTGTGATTGCACTTGTTGGCGACGGCTCGGCCAACTACAGCATCACCGGTCTATGGACTGCCGCACAACAAAACGTGCCCTGCACCTTTGTGATCGTACGCAATGGTGTCTACGAAGCGCTCAAGGATTTTGGCGTTTTTCTACATACTCCGGACCTTCCTGGCATGAATTTACCCGGCATCGATTTCGTATCACTCGCAGCCGGTTATGGAGTTCCAGGCCGTCGAGTCGGTAACGCCGTCGAGATGGCCGATGCATTGAAGGCAGCGATTGACACCGGGAAGCCTTCCTTGCTTGAAGTTCAGGTAGAGGCCGCCGATAGCGGCATGTTCGGTTCTGCTTGATGCCATAACGACGTCGGCCTCGCTACGGCCCGAGTAGACTGTTCGGTGTTCACGCCAACTGTGCTCGGACCGAAGGAGGCCGAAGTGAGAGAGCGCATCGGTACTCATCGCACCTTCACCTTGGGTTCGACCGACAGTCCTGGCTTTAACAATCCTTCGGCGTTGAACTTTTGACCCAGCGGACGATCGAAATCGATTCGCACTGGCACGCGCTGCGCGACTTTCACGTAATTGCCGGTGGCACCTTCGAGAGGTAGTAGGTCGAACACCGAGTCGGTCCCGCCGCCCATGTTCGTGACGTGGCCCTTCCACTGGTGGCCATAGGCATCTACGTGGACCTCGACGGGTTGACCAGGGCGCATATGTGCAAGCTGCGTTTCTTTGAAATTCGCTGTGACCCAAACATCGTCGAGAGGCAAAACGTCCACAAGATCCTGTCCGATAGTCACGTTCTGGCCCACCTCAACTCTGCTCTTGCCGACGATTCCAGTCACGGGAGAGCAGATTACCGTGTGGCTGAAGTTGAGTTCCGCTTCGGCGAGTTGGAGCTCTCGGCGCGCGACTTCGGAGGTGGCTGTTTGCACGTTGGGGTCGTGGCGGGGACTCGCAGTTGTGGACAGCGCCTCGGACAAATTTAGTTGCGCCAGTACCTCTGCGATCTTGTACTCCTCAGGGTCCATGGTCACAATCGCTTCGCCAGCATGGACCAACTGACCCTCATAGACGTACACGGACTTGATGCGTCCGTTGACTCGAGGGCACAGCGGCATAACATGGCCTTCGACTTGCGCATCGTCAGTGTTTTCGTAGTGGAAAGCATTCCAGGCGAAATAGCCGCCTGCGATGGCGAGTGCTACCGCAGCCGAGATTGCCAGGATTATTTTGCCGTGGATTTTTGACTGTTTATTGGATTTGAAAATTGACTGCAAAGGACTGGCGTTTTGGTACACGACAGCAAACTGCTTCTCGGTCGAGATGGTCTGAGTGCCATTTTTGTTCGGCATGATTTTCCTCGCAGATGCTGATTGGCCAGTTATCGCGTCCGACTAGACATCTTGGCGGATCTTCCGGGCCATCCGTTTGAGGATCTGCTTCGTGAATACACCGGACGCGCGGAAGCTGGCTCCCTCTTTCATTAGCTCTAGAAGTACGTTTTCACCGTCCTCGGTAATGGTAGTGAGCCCCTTCACGTCAATAATGAGCGCACGACCGTTTAGGTCTGTCGTCGCCTGCCGCCAGACTCTTGCGAGCTCGCTGGCCCAAGGGCCAACGAGCTTGCCCTCTATCAGCAGCTGGCGCTTGCTCGGGGTGTCGAGAATGGAAATCTTCAACATTGCCTGTGCCCAACGCTCGCGTTACTGCAAGCCGTGCGCCAAACGTTCAGAATCGTAAGGCCTTGAATTTTCGGGAAAAGGAGACTCGCAGTCGAAGGCGTCGAAGTTGAAGAAGTTGAAAAGGACGAAAATGCCGAAGCTTTAATCAGGTAAGGCGCTGGCGAAACAGGCGTGCCGCAAATTAAGGACGCTGGCTCTTGTTGATCGGCTTGTAGCCACTAGGTGTGCGCTGCAGCAGTGGGCTATCTCATCAAGAGCGCATTTACGAACAGACGCGCTCGGTCAAGTCAGTTCGCACTCGTAACAAGTCGATTGAAGATCGCTCAGCGACGAGAGTTCCGACGTTCGTTACCGTCCAGCCCTGCCAGGCTCAGGAAAACCATAAGATGCAACAGGTAAATCAAGAGCGACCGCACGACTTTCACCTCCGGCGGTTTCGGTGCGCTTGCTCTCAACAACGAGTGACAAAGGCACGGCCCAGACCAAAGCCTCAGGACCGTAAGTTGCTCAAATTTCGGGAGGACGCTGCGACTAGTCGAAAATGGCGGAGTTGAAGCAGTTGAAAGAGTCGAAATGGTTGACGCTATGGGCGACTGCAAACTGGCGGGCTGCAAGGTCAAGAATACTGCTTCGCGAATATGCCGAACTTTTTCATTCGAGAGAGGAGAGTTGTGCGGTTCATCGCCAGGCGCGCGGCAGCACCATCGGAGCCACCCACGCGACCCTTACATGTAGTGAGTGCCTGTACGATCTCATCGCGCTGCTTTCTTGCGTATTCGTCAACAACGTTCGTTCTGTCGCTTGGCGAGTCTATTCTTTTTTCAGCGACTTGCGTCACTTGTTGCAGGGTATCCGGCGATTCATCCTTGCTTGTTTTTCGAAGTTCCGCCAGGGGAGCGTCAAGCGATCTGCCCCTCGTGAGGAGCACCGCCCGCTCCATAAAATTCTCAAGCTCGCGAATGTTGCCGGGCCACCGCAAGTTCGTAAGCCCCTTCATGACTGCCGCAGGAACCGATTCGATGCATTTCTGCATTTGCTTCGCATACTTTTGCACGAAATAGCTGACGAGCAGAGGAATGTCTTCTCTGCGCTCCCGCAAAGGAGGAATACGGATGGGAAAGACATTCAGCCGATAGTACAGATCACTTCGAAATTCCTTGTCCGCAACCATCTTCTCGAGGTCGCGATTCGTGGCGGCCACCAGGCGGACGTTCACCTTCCGTGTATGGGTGCTGCCGAGACGTTCAAATTCTTGTTCTTGCAGAGCGCGCAGCAGCTTCGGCTGAATCTCAAGCGGGATGTCTCCCACCTCGTCCAAAAACAGCGTCCCTTGGTCAGCGAGTTCGAGCCGGCCAATCTTTTGATTTATGGCTCCAGTGAACGCGCCTTTTTCGTGGCCAAACAGTTCGCTTTCCACCAGCCCAGTCGGGATTGCCGCGCAGTTCAGCTTCACTAATGTGCGTTGATTGCGGCGGCTTCGGTCGTGAATCGCGCGGGCGATCAACTCCTTTCCCGTACCAGTTTCACCGAGCAGCAGCACCGTGGCATCGCTGGGGGCAACGGTTTCAACGAGTTGTAAAACGCGCTTCAACGCCGAGCTGTTGCCAATGATCTGCTCGAAGTCGCTCGCGGCGCGAATTTCCTCTTCGAGGTACAGCTTTTCCTGCGCGAGCTTGTCCTTGAGTTCAGAAATTTCCCGGTACGCCTGCGCGTTTTCAATTGCGATGGCTATCTGTCCTGACGCCCGGCTAAGGAAGTCAACATCCTCGGAAGTAAACGGAGTGTCTGTGGTGCGCAAGATTGAAAGAAATCCAAGGAACCGGCCACGATTAACAAGTGGAATAATGCAATGGGCTTTTACGCCTTCAGTAGCCGCCGTCTCACTTATCCCAATCGCGCACTCGTCACGCTCTCGCGTATCCATGACGACCGGTTTCAAGGTGTCCATCGCTTTCTTACCGGCGGCGCCAGGTGTGAAGAACAACTCTTCCTTTATGATCCCTTTCCCGTGCGGAATATCCGCGGCAAGTATCCTGCATTTCCCCGATGCTGCGTCGAGCAGGGAAACGGTTACGCCATCAGCGTGTATGACTTCACGGATATTCGCTGCAGTCGCGCGCAAGACCTCGCGCCGGTCGAGGCTGGATGTGATTCTGGCCGTCAGATTCAGGAGCAATTGCAGCCGATCTCCTAATCCGGATACTTCCTGGAACGCCAGAGCGTTTTCGACTGCGATGGCTATCTGTCCTGAGGCCCGGCTGAGGAAATCAACATCTTCCGGCGAAAACGGAGTCTTTGTGGTGCGACAAATCCACATCAGTCCGAGGCCCCGGCCGCGATTCACAAGCGGGATACAACACAAGGCTTCGATACCCTCCGCGGCGGCGATGGCATATGCATGAGGTCCGAGGTCGTTGTGCTCCCGCATGTTCACGACTACCGGCTTCAGGGTGTCCATGGCTCTTTTACCGGCGGCGCTTGGTGTAAAGAACAACTCTTCTTTGATGACGCCTTTCCCGTGTGGGAAATCCATGGCAAATACCCGATATCTTCCGGTCGCTGCTTCGGGCAGGGAAACAGCGGCGGCATCGGCGTGTATGACTTCGCGTATGTTCGCCGCAATCGAGCGCATCACTTCCCGCAGATCCAGACTGGACGTGATGCTGCTCGTCAGATTCAGGAGCAACTCAAACCGCTCGTTCCTAGGCTGAAGTGCCGCTTTTGTGCTCATATGCAAAGCGCCGCAAGTGACTGCCGGAACTACATATAGATGATGACCGATTTCGCCCTCAGGTCGCAAGTTTCGCATGTCGCGTGACGTCTGGCCGCGGTGGGGTGAAAGCGCGGTGTTTTTGCGCTCCTCACTGCTGCCAGCCGCCACCGAGGGCCTCATAGACTTGGACAAGCGCGAGCCGCTCATTGAGCTGCGCCTGAACGAGATTCAGCTCCGCCGCAAAATAATTTGTTTCGGCGGTCAGCACCTGCAAATAGCTCGCACCGCCTTGCTTATAGAGCACCAAGGAGAGGTCGTCGGATCGCTGAGCTGCCTGTGAGCAGCTCCTGCTGACCGCGAAAGTCACGAAATTTTTGATAACCAACGAGGGAATTCGAAACCTGCTCTAGCGCATACTGAACGGTTTCCTGGTAGGAGAACACTGACTCTTGCCATTGCGCTCGGGCGAGCCTGAGCCCCGAACGGAGCCTTCCGCCCTCGAACAAGGGCTGACTCACGCTGAATGCCGCGTTCCAACTCTGCGAAGGCGCGCTGATGAACTGATTCAATGCGTTGCTTTCGAGCCCTCCCATTCCCGTCAGGGAAATGCTGGGAAAGAAAGCCGCCTTGGCCACGCCGATTTGCGCGTTGGCTGCGACGACGTTCTGCTCCGCTTCGCGGACGTCCGGCCGGCGCTCCAGCAGTTGCGAGGGCAGGCCAGCGGGAATGCTGTCGAGTAGAGGTTGCTCGGTGATCGCACGGCCGCGTGGAATGGACTGCGGATTTTCGCCCAGCAGGATGCTGAGCACGTTCTCCTGCTGCTCGATTTGCCGTTCGAAGTCGGGAATGGATTCCGAAGCGGTGTAGACAAGTTGTTCGGACTGGCTTACGTCGAGGTCGGAGGCTCCGCCGTGGTTGAAAAGCACTTGCGTCAACTGCAGTGATTGCTGCCTGGATGCCAGCGTGCGTTTCGCGATCTCGAGCTCGCTATCCAGTGCGCGAAGCTGGAAATAGGCGGTGGCCACGTTGGCCACGAGCGATGACATCGTCGCTCGCTGGCCCCACTCGGTGCCGAGCAACTGGGCGCGAGCTGCTTCGGTTTGGCGGCGATATTTTCCCCAGAAGTCCAGATTCCAGATAACCGACAGATTGACCTGGCCACCATTGACTTCGTAGGCTGGAAACAGATTTGAGACTTTGGGATTTCCCTCGCTTAAGACGCCTGCGCCGGCGCTGGCGGAGGGGAGCTGATCGGCACGGGTAATGCCGACCTGTGCCTGGGCCTCGAGCACGCGAGTGGCAGCGATGCGCACATCATAGTTCTGCTGCAGCGCGGTGTGAATCAGTTGCACAAGCACAGGATCCTGATATACCTGCCACCAGTTCTCGTTTCCGAGCGATGATGGCGGCGCCGCGGGGCTGGGCATGGCGGCGCGGTAGTCTGTGGGAACGCTCACTGCCGGCCGCTTGTAATTCGGTCCGACTGCACAGCCAGCCAGCGCGACGATGACGACGGGCACGAACGCAAGTTTATTCATGTTAATCACCTTGGCCTTGCGTTTCCGCGGGTAGGAGTCCTGGCGACTTCTGGCGGGTAGCGCCGGAGATGCGTTCGACTACAGCGAAGATGGCGGGAACAAAGAATCTGCCGATGAACGTTTCCGCTACCATGCCGCCAATTACCGCCGTGCCCATGATCTGGCGTGCTACCGCACCTGCTCCGGATGCTGTCCAGAGCGGCACGCAGCCGAGGATGAAGGCGAGCGCAGTCATCATGAGGGGCCGGAAGCGCAGCCTCGCTGCGGAGAGTGCCGCATCGACGACGGACATGCCTCGTATTTCGTAATCCTCCTTAGCAAACGCGACGATCAGAATCGAGTTCTTGGCTGCCAAACCGATCAGCATCACCAGGCCGATTTGGGCATAAACGTCGTTCTCCATCTGCACCATGTAAGGCGGCAGGTAAAGGCCCATCACGAAACGCCGCAACCAAAGCGCGGCCAAGGCGCCGAACACCGCGACGGGCGTGCTGAGCAGCACGCTGAAGGGCAGACTCCAGCTTTCGTAGAGCGCCGCCAACACGAGGAAAACGAAGAGGAGCGAAAACCCGAAGATGACCGAAGCCGGGACTCCCTGTTCCGCCTGCACCTCTTGATAAGACATGCCGATCCAGTCGTAACCCATTTCGGAAGGCATGATTTGCTTGAAGACATCCACGAGGGCCGCTCTTGCCTGGTCGGCGCTATAACCTGGCGCGGCGGCGGCATTAATCTGTGCGGCGCGGTACTCGTTATAGCGCATGGTGAACTCGGGACCGGATCGGGTATCGAACTTCGCCAGCGCGGTGAGTGGCACCGTCTGCCCTTGTCCGTTGCGGACGTAGAATTGTCCGAGATCGTTGGTGGTCGCACGGTAAGGAGCTTCGGCCTCCACATACACCTGCCAGGTGCGTCCGAAATCGTTGTAGTAGTTGACGAATAATCCGCCCATGTAAGCTTGAATGGTGTTGTAAACATCAGTCAAGGCCACGCCTTGCTTCAACACTTTGCTGCGGTCCACATTGATGAATTCTTGAGGGACGCTGGGAATAAACGTGGTGGTGACCTGAGCTAGCTCAGGGCGTTTGCGGGCGGCTGCCAGGAATTTGTTCAGGTTGTCTGTTAGGAACTGGATGTCCTTGCCGGCGCGGTCCTCCAGAACAAACGTAACGCCGCCGGCGGTGCCAACACCGGGAATCGCGGGTGGTGAGAAAGTGAAAACCGTGCCTTCCGGTAGTTGCTTGAGCTGCTGGTTCAGATGCACCTTGATGGCTTGATACGCGTCGTCTCGGCTCTTGCGGTCGTCCCACGGTTTAAGGCTGACCCAAAAGAAGGCGTTGTAGCTGGTCCGGACAAAACTGAGCAAGCTGAAACCAACCACGCTGGTCGTGTACTGAACGCCCGGCGTATCTGCGAGGATCTTCTCTACTTGTCTCGCAGCCGCGCTGGTGCGCTCCAATGACGCCGCATTGGGAAGCTGCATGTTGATATAGAGGTAGCCCTGGTCTTCATCGGGCAAGAAGCTGGTGGGCAGATGCGCTCCAATGAGCCACGCGGCGCCTCCGGCCACCGCAAGCAGCACCAACACCAGCGCGCCCTTTCGAATTACGTCGCCCGACCAACGCACAAAGCTGTCGGTGGAGCGCTCCCAGTAGCCGTTAAAGACGCGAAAGAATTTTCCGAGCGGCCCGCGAGTTTCTTTCTTGGGCCTGAGAAGCAGAGCCGAAAGCGCCGGGCTGAGCGTGAGCGCGTTGAACGCGGAAAGCATCACGGAGATCGCGATCGTGAGAGCGAATTGCTGATACAGCCTGCCGGTGATCCCCGGAATGAAGATCGTCGGCACGAACACAGCGGCCAAGACCAGAGCGATACCCACAACCGGGCCGGAAAGTTCCTGCATCGCTTTTAGGGCGGCATCTTTGGGAGACAGCCCTTCCTCGATGTGGTGCTGTATGCCTTCGACGACCACGATGGCGTCGTCAACCACCAATCCTATGGCGAGCACCAGCCCGAACAGCGAAAGGGTATTGATGGAGAAGCCGAACAGCGGAAAGATGGCGAAAGTTCCGACCAACGAGACAGGCACCGCCAGCATGGGAATCAGGGTGGCGCGCCAATCTTGCAGGAAGAGATAGACCACAAAAATTACCAGCACAATCGCGATTACGAGGGTCCAAAGGATTTCTTTCATGCCCTCCGTGACTGGAAGCGTCTGGTCGAGGGAGACGGTGTAATCGATGTCTTGCGGGAAGCGTTGCTTCATTTGGGCCATGAGCTTACGGACGCCCTCGACCGTTTGAACCGCGTTGGTTCCGGGCAACTGATACACGGCAATGGCCGCGCTAGGCTTACCATTCAGGCGAGCCATCAAGCTGTAGTCCTGCGTGCCCAGTTCGACGCGAGCCACGTCTTTGACGCGA